>OJEX01000206.1_pt1 | contig 11658 bp, 17 predicted proteins | sample 1593971 | NCBI WGS metagenome assembly OJEX01 (sample SAMN05416775, study PRJEB24817) | seawater metagenome | isolation source: Sea water | place: Canada:Atlantic | collected 2013-11 | reverse complement strand
CTTTGAATTTTGGGCGAATTGCGCGTTTAACTGGCAAAATTGCGTAGCAGTAGCCGAAGAAATAGCAGACGTCACCACCGCAAGTAAAGCGCCTCCGGCGTGGGGGCGATTAATTCGCCGTGGTCGCAAATATGGCATTCAAATCTGCGCAGTAACACAAAGGCCCGCCGAAGCGGATAAAACCATATTGTCCAATGCGGCGGTAATTCGCACGGGGGCGCTTGGTCGTCATGCTGACCGTGAAGCAATTGCTCGCGAGATGGACTGCAAGGTTGATGAAATATCAAAACTAATTCCGCTTGATTATATCGAATATCGCCGCGCTGACTTAACACTTGAGCGTGGGCGATTAGGCGAAAAAAGAACCAAAAACCTAAGAATACAAGCGAAAAAATAACTATTTTTTTCGTTAACGGGTTTTTACTGTAACGCTATTGTTTTAAAAGCTTTTTAGTGAAAACCTATTGCTTGCTTTTTAACGGCCACGCTGTGAAGCGCGCCAACTTACTTTAATGTCGGGAGACATCAAAATGATTTCAAAAACACTTATCAAATCAGTATTAGTAACAATCGTTGCCACTGCTGCTATCAAAAAATTTGCGCCTTTATCAATTAAAAAATACTTGTAGGGGGTAGCAAATGAAGTTACTTAAAAAATTGCCAACAATCGCCAATGTAGCGGCGGGTAATACGGTTTCGATTAACTTGCCAGTAGGTAACACTTATGAGCAAATCGTGCTTTATACAAAAGGCGTTACAAACGAGCAACTAAAAAATGTGGTGCTTGAAGTTAATGGTCGAATGATTTCAGAATTTCCAAACGCCGCACGCTTGGTCAGTATTGATAAGCATTACAATCGACCGCAAACCGATGGCGCAGTGACATTTCACTTTAACCGCCCTGAGTTGCAGCTTTTACAAGAGCGCCGATTTTTTGGTTTAGATACCAACCAAAGCCAAGGCATTCAAACCGCTATTATTCGTATGGATATTGATGCCGATGCCGCCGCACCTGAGCTTGAAGCCTATGCAATGACTTCACAAAGCGTGCCGGGTGCACCAAACTTTTTAACAAAGGTTCGTCGCTTTATTGTGCCTGTGTCGGCGGCGGGTCAATTTGATATTGACAATATACCGCGCCCAGTAGGGGCAAGTATTGCCGCTATTCATCTATACATGCCAGACACTGACGATGCCGATGCACTTTGCCAAGTAACAAAAGCCGAGATGTTGGTTGATTCGGTGAATTGGCACGAACCTAACGCAATTCAAGCGGCAAACTTCCAAAAATCATTTGGCCGTGTGCCACAAGTCGCAGATTCAGCGGTAATTGATAACATGTTAGAGGGTGATATGCGCCATGCATTAGCACTCACGCAAAATATTCAAGATTTCCGTTTGCGCTGTGTTGCAGCAAGTGCGGGCCAAGTTGAAATAATGGTTGAATATATTGACCATTGGGGAACAGGCCGATTTTAGGCTAAGGGGCTTTTATGTCAGTATTTCAAAGTGTGATGAATAAAGCCCCCGCAACTGTCCAAGGGGGCGGCTTGTGGGACTCTATCAACGGCGGCTTAAATGATGCGCTTAACGTGTGGGCCAAGGTCGAGCAAGTTAAGGCGGTTAAAGCCTCAACAGGTCAGGATATTATTCAGGCCCGTGTTAGTCCAGAGTTAGCTAACGGCGCTGCAATAGCAGTCGACCAACCGCAAGTGTCGCCAAGCTTTCAAGTGGCAGGGGTAGCAATGAATAAAAACATTGTTTATGCGACTGTAGGTATTTTAGCGGCCCTTGCTGTTTTGGCTAAGGTGCGATAATGGGTAGTATGCCAAGTATTACAGGGGGCGCGGCCTCAAGTGGTGCGAGCAATGGCAATTTCAATGTCGGTGCTTTTAATGGTGCGGCGGGCTTTCCTGCCCCACCGAATAGCATGAATCAGTTATTGCCAATTATCGCAATCGCGGGCCTTGCATGGCTAATATTGAAAAAATAAAGTTAACGGCGGATGTCGAAAAAGTGCTTGAACCTGCCTTTTGTGATGCTGCCGACTTTATAAAAAATCAAATAATTTCGGGCGCTGCTGAACTGTTTAAAGTCAACAGCGCTTTTTTTGTTACTCGTATTGAAGAAAAGGAACTTGTGATTGTGGCCCTTGCGGGTCGAGATTTAACAAGTGCAGCAAAAATAATTTTTGCGGCGGCAAAATCAATCGGGTGTCAATCAATACGCTTTCACACCAAGCGCAAAGGGCTTGCGCGGTTATTGTCGGATTTAAAGCCGAAGTATGTGGAAACGGTTTATAAAATTGAGGTGTAAAAATGGGCGGAAGAAGTAGTAGCTCTAGCAGTCAAAGCTCAAGCAACAAAAGCTTTTCACAAGCGCTTTATGGTGACAATTCCGGTGTCATGATTGGCGGCGATGGTAACAGTGTTAATTTTACCGATTATGGCGCAATCGAGGGCGCTTTTGATGTAGTTGAAAACGCCACAAGCGGCGCATATTTGGCGGTGATGGATTCAAATGCCAATATGAGTGCGGTTGCCGATAATGGCCTTGCACTTGCTGACAGTTTAGGTCAGGGCGCATATACGCTAGTTGATAGCGTAACGGGCACTAATGCGGCCCTAGCTGATAGTTTAGCAAATGGCGCATACGGTGTTGTTGGTGGGGCGTTTGACTTGTCAAGTGATGCCATGAACACCAATGCGGGCTTGGTGAGTGAAAGTTTTTCATTAGCAGACAGTTTATCAGCTACGTTTCTAGAATCCGGTGCAAGTATGTTCGATACGGGGGCGCAATTTGTCAATGAGCAAGGCGAGCGCAATTTAGATGCCGCTATAGCAGTAGGCGAGGCGGGTTTTGCACAGTTACAACTAGGTAGTGACTTTATAACCCAACTAAACCAACAATCACTAGATACTAATTTGCAGGCACAACAAGACAACAACGATGCATTAACAGGCGGGTTTAAATCTGCAATGCAATTTGTCGAGGGTTTTTCTCGCAGTGATGGGAACGCGGTTGCTGAAACAAACATGAAAACAGTCGGCGTATTAGCCATTGCCGCCGTGGGTGTGGCCTTTGCAATGAAAGGGAGAAAATAACCATGTTGCATAATATAAAAATAAACAAGGGTTTAGATACAAACCAAGCAAAGCAAGGCCGATTTATTAGCGTGGTGTTGGCGGCGGGTGAGATAACAGCAAGAATAAGGCTGTCTACAGGCGAGGTAATGCAAACGGGGCTTGTTAGTGGCATGGCTTTTCCGGTTCCGGTCGGCTTTTCTTCGGTGTCGTTTTCTTCGCCAATATCGCAACAAATAAAAGTATGGCTTGGTGATTTGCCGCTAACATATTCATCAAGTGAATCAAGAATGGTTGGCGCGGCAGCGATAGAATCAAAAGCTGTAAAAGTGATGTTTGGTGCAGCGAAGGAGATAATACCCGCAAAAAATGGGCGCGGAAAAGTAACAATAAACGCGCCTGAGCCAATAAAAATAGGTGGTGTAGGGGTTGGCCCATCAAGCGCAATAACAGTGCCCGCAAATACACCGTTTGAAGTGAATACACAAGGTGCAATTTTTGGCTATTCAGAAAACAGTGCAAATACAGGTAGCGTTATCTTAATGCCAGATAATGGCGAAGAATTTACGTTTAAGGAGAAAATGACTGGTTTTTCGGGGCGAAAAATGACCTATGCGCCTTACCATGACGAATTGCTATTTACTACATCAAATACAATTTCAAGGTACAAAGCATCAACAGGGGAGTTTATACAGACAATATCGTTTGGCGCGGTGGGTGATATGGCGGCTTATGACCGCACATTCGAGGCATTCAAAAAACAAGGTAATGATTTTTACACTTTTACGTCAAAAAACGGACAAACCAACCTTATCAAGTACGACTCTATAACGCATGCTATAGAGGTTACGCCTGTAGTAGCGCAAGGCGGCGAGGTAGAGGACTTTTATGTTGATGTGAACAGTAATATGAGCGGTGTTTTAGTAAAAATAAATGCCGATGTGTTTTTGTATCACGGTTCGCTAGATAGCTTTAGTGCGTATCAGGTGCCGGACTTTGGCTCTTTTGATGCAAAAACCTTGCACGTTTCAGGTGATACAATAAGCGTGTACGGATTACAACAAATGATAAAAAGCACTGATAAAGGGGTGACGTTCTCAGATGTAACGCCGATAGGGTTCAATCTCAGTAGTATAGTACTCAATGAATCGTCAGGTTATACGTATGTAAGAACAAATACCAACACAATAAAACGCTCAAGTGATGGCGAAACATTTGAAGACGTACATCAAAATGCAGCTAATATCTATGTAATAAAAACCATTGGCGATTTCGTTTATTTTGCGGGTGAAAATACGTTTGGTTACAGTCCTGATAATGGTGAAACGTGGTTCGTTAAAACAATGGAGCAGTTAACAGGTGATGGGGCGGCTAATTCGGTGTATTCATTGCAGCTATCTGAAAGCGGTTCTATTTTTCTCTATGATGAAATAAAGGGCAATTATAGGCTTGGTGGTGAGGTTAAAGAGGTCGGCGGGCTTGATGTTGCAATAATGGCCGAGGTTAACTAATGAAAAAGCGCATGTTATACGGTGCGCTTGCTCTTTTGGGGGGCGTAATGATTTTAAGAAATAAACAACAGCCGCGAGGCATTAGAAACAATAACCCGTTAAATATTCGCGTGTCCGGTGATAATTGGCAGGGTGCAACGGGTGATGATGGGTCTTTTGTTCAATTTGACAGTCCAGTAAAAGGGGTTCGCGCGGGTGCTAGAATCCTGAAAAATTACCGTGATAAATACGGGCTTGATTCGGTGTCCGGTATCATAAGTCGATGGGCGCCGCCACTCGAAAACGATACAGCAAGCTATATAAAATCAGTCGCTAAAAAAGTGCTAGTTGATGAAAATCAGCCGCTATCGGACAGTGATTACCCTAATTTAATCCGCGCCATGATTTACCATGAAAACGGTGTGCAACCATACGAGCCGGATATTATCAACCAAGGCTTTAACGAGGGCTTTTATACATGAAAAAATTAATGAAATTTGCCGACACTCGCGCGGGTATGATCACCGCCGTTGCTGTAGTGGGTGCGGTGGCGCTTTATGTTGCTGAGAAAAAAGCACGCGAGGCAATCGGGGCCGCAGGTAATGCAGTCAACCCACTGAACAATGATAATGTTTTCGCCTCCGGTGTTGACAGTATCGGCGCCAAGTTATCCGGTAACAAAAACTTTAAACTAGGCGGTTGGATATATGACGTATTTAACCCGCCAAAAACATAAGGGTTCGACATGATTAGCAAGATACTATCAACATTAGCGCTTAAACTATTGACCGAAAAAGTAATTATAAAAATCACGTTATCGTGCGCGGGTTATCTGGTTAAAAAGACCAATAACAAATTAGATGACGAATTATTAGAGACTATCGAAAGTGCACTCAAATAAAGGCGAAAGGAGACAAGCAAACATGGTGCAATCAATTATATTGCCTGTCTTTGTAGCGATAATAACGGGCGCCTTATCATCATATTTTGGTGTCGTGGTCGCGGTTAGTGTAATAGAGACAAAGCTTTTTTACATAGAAGCAAATGTAAACACTATCTTAGACGTTTCTAAGCAAGCCAGTATCAATAAAACCGAGCTAGTGCGGCGGGGTATGTGGATTGAATCAGTAGAAAAAAGGCTAGATAATTTAGAATCAAAAAACCGCTTTTAAAGGCGGTTTTTTTTGCGCGTATTCGCCAGGTTAACTAAGTAAAAAAATCAATAAAATCAGAATATTAACTTTTCAACCGCTTCATTTTTGACAATTTCGCCGCGCATATCATAGCGCCGTGTTGTTTCTAAATTGGAATGACCCATTAAACTTTGCACTGTAAATAAATCAACCCCATTACTAATTAAATTAGTCGCAAATGAGCGCCGCAAATCATGAGGTTTTAACTTATCAATACCGGAGTGCTGCGCCGTTTCGCTAATGATGCGCCCTATGGCTTTAGGGGTTAGTCGCTTAGTGGTGATGTTATCACCGCGCCTAAAATGCACAAACAAAGGCCCGTTATGCTCGCCCCGCCACAATAACCACTTATCAATCACCTTTTTAGCTTGTTTGGGTATCGGATTAATACGTTCTTTATTCCCCTTACCAATAATCCTAAAGTCGCCATTAAGATAATTTTCAGTGTTTAATTGTGCTAGCTCACTAATGCGCAACCCTGAGCCATAGCCAAGCGCAATAATGGCCGCATTGCGATAACCAATAGCGCCGAGGCCATAGCAATAATCAAACAACGTAAAAATCTCGCCTTTTTTCAGTGCTCGCCCTGTGCCAAGCCTTGAGCCTTTCACCTTGCACGCCTCTTTTATGTGATGGTATTCGTCCCCCGTAATAGCTTTTTGTTTCCACAATTCACGCGCTACGCCTTTTAAGGTTGAAAGGTAGGTGTTAATTGAATTGGGTGATAACTCTTGTGTAATAAGCCAGTTTTTAACAAACAGCGCCGCACCATAATCTAATTCGTGCCACGCAAACGCATTGTAATCGCTATTGCCAGAAAGTTTTTTACAAATACGCCTAAGTGTTGCCTTGTTGGTCATAACATTGTTTGGCGAATCAAGCGATAATAAGTAGCTATTAACGGGGTTTTCATAGAATGTTTTATTATAAGTAATCATGTTTATATTCCATTTTTTAATTAAACCAAAAAAAACCCGCGAATACTAAAGCATTAAAAACACGTCACTCGTGTTAAAATGTAACCCTAAGCACCACAAAACAAGAAAAAGAATGAAAAAGCGCACTATTTAACAAGTGCTTATAGAGATAATATCCCCATTAAAAAAATCATGCTTTTAACTGTAGCCCTTTGTTTATGTGGGTTTGTGTTTTTTAATTTACGGGTAAAAATTGCGTTAAAGTAATCGTTTAATAAATAATCTATTAAAAATTAACTCAATAGAGAAAAAGCCGCATAACAGCGGCTTTTTTGTGTTTGGGTTAGTGTGTTTTTAGGTTTCGGAATTTATTTGCAATCTCAGGGTTATCAATCCTTTCAGCGTATGCGGAAAGGTATGTTTTCATAGGGTCAAGGTCATAAGTTTTTATGATTCTGTCGAGCGTTTCATTGCTTGGAAGTTTAGTTCCGTTTTCGTACTTGTAGAACGTAGATGGGGTTATTTTAAGTTTTTTAGCAACTGCATAGCCTGAGCCGCCCATTTTTAAAGAGCTTATAAGTTCTATAAAAGTCATTTTAATCACCTGATTGTTGTTAGCAATTTAAGTATAGCTTTATATTCCCAACTTGCAATATGGTAACAAATGGGACTACTAATGTGGTCCTGAATGTGATTATATTGCCCTGCTTTCGCGGTTTCGCCGTTTGCCTGATGTTGTTAGCGCATTTTTCTTGCTATTCAGACTAAACCCGAAAGCAATAATTTACTTCCTTGTGTTCGGGTGCGCTGGCCGGCAATCCCGAATTTTTTAACAAGGTATTATTTTTTTTCAAGGGGTTTAACATGTCAGAACAAAATGAATACAGCTACGCTAAAACACTTCAAAACACTATTAATCAAACCATGATTTTACGCATGGCCCACAACGTTATGCAGTCGAACAAATCAAAGCCTGATGTAGTAAAGCGTAATATTTTAAATATTCGCACGATGATTAATGAGGCAAAGCTCAAAGCAGAATTAAAAAATACTAATCGCCGCCATACACTAATAGCTCGATTCTCTAACGGGGTGGGCGCTTAATGAAATATACATTTTCAACACAAAAAAAATACGTTGATAATTACGTGCAAGCGATAATTGATGAAGTGAATTGCGACATTAAAATATTGCAAGATAATTGGCTTGTAGGTGTCGAGTTAACCGAGGTTTTAACATCGTTAAAAACAATGCAATCCTTAGCTGATAGGGTTGGAAATAGAAAATTATCCGGCGCAATAGAGAAAAGAATTATCGCGGCAAGCAATAGAACAATGATTAAGGTATTGTTTGGTGAGCTAGGCCAAAATGAATAAAACACAAGATAACGCCACCAATAACAAGCGCCTAGAGAGGGCGCTTTTTTTAGTTCCGCAAAAATTTCAACTTGAAAATGTTGAAAAACTTGATGGTGAAATGACGTATGTTTTAAACCGCGAAGCGGCACAAAACCGCAACGCGGTTGCAGTGGATAGAGATAGGCTAGTCAAGAGGGGCGAAAGTCCGACAGACCTATCAAAGCTTTCATTTGCTGAATTGTACGAGCATAACTACCGCGAGAAAAAAACAAAATTCAAAAAGAAATTAGCTGATAGTCAGGCGATAAAGACAAAGCAACACGCTAGTTTAAAGAAATTACACGATAAAACAGTTTTTACATGCCCTGAGCCGCTTAACTTAAAAAGTCGCAAAATAACGCCATTAAGCGACTATTTAAAAATGTCAGGGCGCAACACGATTGCAAAGGATACCAAAACGTGTGTTCGCATGTTCAACCAAGCGTGGTCAGGAAAATATAAATTTAATCTTGTCACGGGTGCGCTTGGTTCAAAAGTTGCGCCTCCGGTAACGGGTGGTGAGCGCATAACGAAAGAGTTAACCAAAAATGCTAGTAGAAATATTTTAGAGTCCGGCGCGTATTTATCAGCAACACGGGCCGGATACACGACTTTTTTAACATTAACATTTGACGAAAAAGCCCGCCAAGATTTAGAGAAATTAACGCCTATAAACCGTAACGTAACGAAAAAATACAAAAGCGAATTGTACGGTGCTTTTAAAATAGAATGCTTTTCCGGCGTGCCTTTTTGCTTGGGTGATACCGAGCATGTAAAAAATGCAACACGCTATAGTAATGCGTTTGAATCAATAGGCGCTTTTACTCCGGTAGCATTTGAGCCAAAAACCACGATAGGACGAGAGGTTTCGCGCTTTTTTGATGGTGCACAGAAAATTTATCAACGCGGTTTTGTGCCGGAATCAATCACGGAAACGCGCGATTTTGTTTGGGGTGTAGGTAAGCGAGAGATACCAAACAAAGAAAAAATAAGTCCGGCGTATGTTATGTATTGCCCTGATATTGTCAGCAAAAAAAATGCACTTGGCGAAGTGCCGAACGGCTTTGAAAATGCGAGTGACTTTGAAAAATACAATCCGCGAAAGCATGTTGATAGCGATTACTTGGAAAATAATGCGTGTTTTGGTTCAAAAGAAAAAGCCGCGCCACTGGATTACATGTGGGTTGCCGAGCAACCAACGGGCGAAAGTGGCAATAAAAACCCGCATGTACACGTGTTAATGCGTTGGCAAGTTAAGCCTGAATTATTCCAAGCATGGGCCAAAAGATTGGAAAATTTATGGGGGCATGGGTTCGCTAAGTTAGAGCGAATTAAGACACCACAAGCAGCCAGTAATTATTTATTAAAAGCCGTTGGCTATTTAACAAAAGGGGTCGCAAATGACCAAGGTGAAATCAAAGGTAATCGTTTTGGAATTAGCGCTAGCGCTCGTAGCCCTAAGTTTGAATGTATTGGCGAGTTTTATGCTGACAATTTTCTTGCCATATTAGGCGAGTTACGCGAAAAACTTTCGAGAAAAAAAGCCGCCGCTTCATCAAAAATAAACGCAAAAATCAACAGACAAGGCACGACAAAAGCCGAAATCGCAAGGATTGTTAATGTTAATAAAAAAACACCAAGCGAGGCTCGCACCCTGCATATTGAGCGATTAAAAAAACAATTAATTGATACTGATGAAAGCGTGAAAGCTGAGCAAGAATATATTAACCAACTGCCTTTTATTAACGATTATTCGATTGGCGGTATGAATGAAGAACAAGCAAGCGATTTTTTATCATGGGCTATGCGCGAAAGGTGGTGGAATGCTGAGGTAAAAGAAAATAGATACAGCCAGTGGAGCGAATTAAAAGCAAGTTCAATCGCTGCAATAACACAAGCCCGCCGTTATTTTCATGGCTACGCGCATTTAATGCCTACAACAAAATTAACATGGGTGTGGGCCGAAGAAATGAGTAATTTAGAGCCGTTAAGCGTGCCGGATAACACTTTTATTGACGATGATGGTATTGAGTGGGAGCGTGTTGCTTAGTGTTTGGTTGTTTTTCTATAGCAAGCCCCCTGACACCCAAGAAACAGAGCATTGTTGATGCCTTTTTTTTGTGCGTGAAAATAATAGAATTTTAAGAAAAAAAGCAATGGCGGCACGTTGTGAAACGCCCGTAAATAATAACCGCGCACGCTGTGAAGCGCCGCAAACAATAAAGTTAGATTTAATTTTTAATGTCGGGAGATACGAAAAAAATGCTTAGTACAGATGAACTAATAGAAACGCTAGAAATTAGCATAAAAAATTTAAAAGCCGCCTCTATGATGGCTAAACCAAAGCACGCTGAACAATGCGTAACTGATGCGCTAACCTGTATCAAACAAATTGCAGCAACACAAAAGCAACAAACCGCCGCGCTAGTTGACCTAAACAAGCGCTTATCTGACCATATCAAGACAGGGCGCTAACTATGGCGAATGCAACAATAGGCTTTATTAATTGCGCTTTTTCTGGTGAAAAATCAGAGGTAAGAAAGGATAAAAAAGGCAAGCTTTATTACTATAACGAGAACACCGGAATGATTAAGCCGAATTTAATCGGCGGTCAGGCGTATATGAAAAAACACACGCGATTTATCGGTGAAAATGGCGAGCCATTGCCACCAGTGGAAAAGCCGGAAAATTCCGTTAACGAAAAACAAGCGCCGGACAATTCCGTTAACGAAAAAACAGACATAAAACAACCGTGGTTAAGCACTCTATTTAAAGATTGATAGCCGTAACGAAAATTTGCACGCTGTGAAGCGCCAAGGTAAAAAAAATGAGTGAAGAAAAAGAAGATAATTCCGTAATGGAATCTGATTTCAATTGGGATAACTTGGAGGTGCAAGCCTCTGCAATTGATGATTTAAATCAACCTGCCACCGCACAAAGTGAAAATGTGCCCGAGCCAGTGCCCGAGCCAACCACGGGCGAGCTGTTAACAGAAGTAATACAAATTACCGCCGATGTTGCAGCGCCTAACTGGAAAATACAAAGAGAAGAATCAGGGCAACTTGGAGCTGTTTATGGGGCTTTGCTCGATAAATACATGCCTGATGCCGGACTGGGTAAGTACGGCCTTGAAATATCAGCGGTACTGGTAACGGGTATGATCATTAAGAGTCGTGCGGGCATTCCTCTACGTACTCCAAAAGAAAAGCCAGAAGAAACAACCGAAAAAACACCGGAGCAAAGTAGCACGCTAAAAGCTAAGGCGGTTAATCATGGCTAAGGCGAATACAGCACTAAAAGCTGAACACATGTATTTTTGCGGTAATTCCGGCACGGGCAAAAGCTCGAAAATTAAAGAAATGATGAAAATTGTTCCGCGCGTAATTATCTTTGACCCCGATGATGAATACGGGGAATTATCCGGCGTGGTTCGCACCACTAATGCCACTGAGTTGGTAAACGCATTGCGCAGCCATAAAAACAAAAGCTTAAAAATTGCCTTTGTTGCTGAGGGCGTAAAAGCCTTTGAATTTTGGGCGAATTGCGCGTTTAACTGGCAAAATTGCGTAGCAGTAGCC
>OJEX01000194.1_pt1 | contig 12390 bp, 14 predicted proteins | sample 1593971 | NCBI WGS metagenome assembly OJEX01 (sample SAMN05416775, study PRJEB24817) | seawater metagenome | isolation source: Sea water | place: Canada:Atlantic | collected 2013-11 | reverse complement strand
GGACTGCTATGCCCCAAGGACAAAGACATTGATGTAGCAAACTGGGGTGGGGAGGCCGCGTTTCATACACAAGTCGGCTCAGCGCGCGAAAATCTTTATGGCGAATTTGATCGGCTTGACGTCGATATCGCCCTGAAACTGGCCAAAACATACATCCATTTTGGCTTTGGTGCCGAAGCTCGCCAAGTTCTGACGCTTGATCCGGAATTGGCGAAAAAGCAACCGTTGCTGCTTGCGATATCCGATATCATGGAACGGGGTGTCGCAACGGATCTCCCCAGTTTGCGCAGTTTGATTGAGTGCAAATCCGATGTCGCACTTTGGGCGATACTGGCCAAGCAAGATCTTGGCCTCGCCGGGGCAGTTAATTCTAGCGCCGCACTACTTGCGTTGAACAAATTGCCTCCACATCTGCGCAGTTTTCTGGCCCCTGCATTGAGCCGCCGCTTGTTGAGCCATGGCGATACGACCGCTGCGGCAACAGCTCTGCGCAGCTTGGAACGATTGCCCGATGCGATGTCTCCTGCGGGTAAGCTTGCTCAAGCCGAAGTCAGCTTTGAGAAAGGCCAGATAGAAAAAGGCAAGGCGCAATTGGCCGATGTGATTGATGACAATGCCGCGCAGACCCCTGAGGCCCTCATTGCGTTAGTGGATGTACAACTTAAGGCGAACAAACCTATCAGCCTTGAAACAGCAGGGTTAATCGAAGCCTATGCGCAGGAGTTGCAAGAAACCGATCTAGGGCCGGAATTGCGCCGTGCCCATGTGCTTGCCCTGCTGAAATCTGGCCAGTTCGATCAAGCGTTTGAAGCAACCAAAGACCTAGGCGGAAACGCCGATGACAACGCCTCTGTCGAGTTGCGTTTGCAGATGATGCATGAGTTAACTGTTGCGGCAGAAGATGTTGTCTTTCTCGATCACATGTTCCGACAGGATGATGCGGACGTCGCCAGGTTACCAGTCACGGCACAATTAAGCCTTGCGGAACGATATCTGACATTAGGTTTTGGGCATGACGCACAGACCGTCGTTGATATGGTGCCCGATCAGCCCAGTAATCCGGCCCGGCAGATACTGGCTGCGCGTATTGCTCTGGCAATGGAGCGCCCCGCACTGGCACAAGCGAGTCTTCTGGGGTTGGAAAACGACGAGGCCAACCTGTTGCGCGCCAACGCCAAGACTAAGTCTGGTGCACATGAAGAGGCGTATCGCCTTTACGAACAGGCGAACGAACCAGAAACCGCTGCCCGAACCGCGTGGCTGGCAGAAGAGTGGCAAAGCCTTACCAATGAAGACACGCCGCTGTTTGGGCCTGTTGCTGCTTTGGCTTCTTATCCGATAGCCGCTGATTCGGCCTTCGACGGGATGTTGGCCCGCACGAATACGGCACTGCAGGAAAGCGGTCGAGCGCGCGAAGTCTTGAGCGAAATGCTCCGCACGCCGGCCCTACAGTTAAGTGGCACATTACCAGCGGAATAATTCACGTTAGCGACCAGAAGTTACGGAAAATAAACTCTGCGGGTCTAGCGTAAAATTTGTCACAGAACGTGATGAAGAGGAGACGCAAGATGCCGTTAATTCCCCCGGTCCCGCCCAGCCGCGCCCTGATGTCATTTACTCTCAGAACCGTGTGATTTAGCCGATGGAAAACTTTTCTCTCAAATCAGTGTTTAGTCCGACAATCCTGCTGGCTATCGCCCTGATGGCCGTAATTGTGATGATGATCTTGCCAATGCCCGCATGGGTGCTGGATACTGGCCTTGCGGCTTCATTCGCGCTGGCGATCCTGATCTTTACCGTGACCCTTTTCATCGAGCGACCTCTGGATTTTTCGGCCTTTCCGACGATTCTTCTGGCGTCACTCATGCTGCGTCTATCGCTGAATATTTCTTCGACCAAGCTGATTATCGGCCAAGGTCATACCGGCACAGATGCCGCCGGAAACGTCATTGAAAGCTTTGCACAATTCGTGATGGGCGGCTCCGTTTTTCTCGGATTGGTAGTCTTTTGTGTTCTGTTGATCGTGAATTTCATGGTGATCAACAAGGGTGCCACCCGCATGGCTGAAGTTGGTGCGCGGTTCGCACTAGACGGGATGCCGGGCAAACAAATGGCCATCGACAGCGATATGTCAGCGGGTGCTATTACCCATGAAGAGGCCCGGGAACGGCGCGAACGGGAACAACAAGAAACAACCTTTTTTGGCTCTCTCGACGGGGCGTCCAAATTCGTAAAAGGCGATGCGATTGCGGGTTTGCTGATCACGCTTCTGAATCTTGTCGCCGGGCTGGTCATGGGGATTGTTGTTCATGGCATGCCGATGGGCGCTGCGTTTGAAACCTACGCAATCCTGACAGTAGGGGATGGTCTGGTCAGCCAGATTCCGGCGGTGGTGATTTCAATCGCCTCCGCCCTTTTGCTGGCACGTGGCGGCACGCAGGGTGCAACCGATCTGGCCGTTTTCAGCCAATTGGGCAAACATCCTTCCGCCTTGGCCACAGTTGCGGTTTTGATGATTGCCTTTGGCCTGTTCCCAGGTTTGCCCTTTGTCCCCTTCATGTTGGGGGGCATAGCGTTGGCTATAGCCGCGTATCTCATGTACCGAAAGCAACGGTTAGAGGCCGTGACTAAACAAGTTCTGACCCCCGAAGAGAGCCTGCCGCGAGAAAAGTCTTTGGGCGACATTCTGGAACTAGATGACATCCATGTAGAGTTTGCACCCGATCTCGTTAATATGGTGCTGGACCCGGGCACGGGCCTTGATGCGCGCATATCCAAGATGCGCACGCATGTTGCGTCTGTTTTTGGTTTGATCCTGCCTGAGATCCGGTTGACGGACCATTCAGGCCTGCCAATGGGTACATATGTCATACGTATCCAAGGGGTCGAACAGGCGCGTGCCGAATTGAATCCAGACCAAATCTTGGCGCTTGCGCCAGAAGATCGCAACGTTTTGCCCGCAGGCACCGATACCCGAGAGCCTGTCTATGGCGCACCAGCCCGTTGGATTAACCTTAAGGATCAGGAGGATGCCGCAATTGCAGGCGTAACGCTGGTCACCCCGACTGAAATACTGGCTACTCATCTGCTGGAAGTAGTTAAACTAAACTTCAGCCGACTGCTGACTCTAAAATCACTCCGCCGTACGCTAACAGAGATGGTCAATATTTCTGATCCCGCCAGAGCAGAAGCCAACCGCAAGCTGTTGGATGAACTGATCCCGGACAAGGTACCAATAGACGTACTGCACGCTGTTTTGCGGCTCTTGCTGGATGAACAGGTCTCCATCCGTAATCTTCCCCTGATCCTTGAAGCGACCGCTGAGGCGCGCGGGCAAAATGCCCAACCAGAGGCCATCGTGGAGCATGTACGCCAAAGACTGGGCTTTCAACTGGTCGCAGAAATGCGCCGTGCGGATGGGACCTTGCCCTTGGTCCAGCTCGCCCCGGAATGGGAGGACACTTTTGCCATCTATCAGGTCGATGGCGAACGCGGGCTCGACATCGCGTTGCCGCCAGATATATTCAACCAACTGGCGGAACGGGCATTAGAAAAGCTGAGTGATGCAAGCGAAAATGGCATCTACGCAGCACTGGTCACCAACACACGCAGGCGCAGGTTTCTGCGTACGGTGATGCGCGCAAAAGGCATCTCGAACCCAGTCCTGTCGTTTGAGGAGATCGGTCTGGATGCGCGGCCCTCGCTGGTCGGTGTAATCGCCGCGTGAGCAGTGCATTGTCGGAACTCTTGTTGCTGGCCAATGACATCCTTTGGCAGGGGTTCGCTGTGTTTTTGCGGGTCAGCGCAATGGTCGCGCTGCTGCCAGCCTTTGGTGAACGCACTGTGCCAATGCGGATCAAACTCTTGATCATGCTCGCTTTTGTTCTGATCGTCGCCCCGGCCGCCCCTACAATTCAGATCGAAGCAGATTATGACGGTCTGACCCGACTGTTGCTGACCGAAACACTGGCGGGACTGATCTTGGGCCTTGGCATACGGATGTTTGTTCTGGCGCTGCAAACTGCAGGCTCTATCGCCGCCCAATCCACTTCTCTTTCTCAAATCCTTGGGGGTGCAGTAGCGGATCCTTTGCCGGCTATGGGCTATGTTTTGATCATCGCGGGTCTGGCGCTGGCGGTGATGATGGGGCTACACATCAAGGCTGCACAACTGGTCATTCTATCCTACGATCTGCTACCCATGGCCCACTTCCCAAGCGGGGCGACGGTGTCAGAATGGGGGGTGGGCCAAGTCAGACACGCCTTTGCGCTCGCCTTTACCCTCGCCGCCCCTTTCGTGATTCTTTCTGTTATTTATAATCTCGCCCTTGGCGCCATCAACAAGGCGATGCCGCAATTGATGGTGGCCTTTGTTGGGGCTCCCGTAATTACCGCAGGGGGGCTGTTTATGCTGGCGGTTGCCGCTCCGATGATGCTGGAAATGTGGATTACCGCAATGGACGCATTCCTTGCCAACCCCTTCGAGATCCGCCCATGAGCGGCCAGGACGACGATACCGACAAGTCGTTTGATGCGACGCCGCAGAAACTGCTGGATGCGAGGAAAAAAGGCGAGCTGGCGAAATCGACTGACCTGATGACTGCTGCAGGATACGCTGGTTTGCTGGTCGCCTTATTGATGGTTGGTCCATCTGCCATTCGCGGCGTCGGCACGGCGCTGATGGTGATGATTGACCAATCCTCCGAACTTGCGCCGATGTTCTTTGGCGGCGCACCTAGCCCGGCCATGGGTGGGCTATTCTGGCCGGTCACCCTTGGGTTGGCCCCGATCTTTGGCCTGCCCGCCGCCGCCGTTTTGCTGGCCGTTTTTGCGCAGCGGGCATTGGTCTTTGCACCCAGCAAACTCGAACCCAAACTATCGCGGATTTCGCTGATATCCAATGCGAAGAACAAGTTCGGTCGCAATGGCCTTTTCGAGTTTGCCAAAAGTTTTGTTAAGCTCTGCGTCTATTCCATCTGCGTGGCGTTGTTCATTCGTAGCCGCCTGCCGGAAATCCTTGCCGTCGCTCAAACCGAGCCACATCTGGTGCTGTCGCTGCTGGCAGAACTTTGTATCGCGTTTCTGTTCATCGTTGTGCTGATATCTGGCACGATCGGCGGGATCGACGCGATATGGCAGCACTTTGAACACCTGCGTAAGAACCGCATGTCGCATAAGGAAATCATGGACGAAACCAAGAACGCCGAAGGTGATCCGCATCTCAAACAGGAACGTCGACAGCGCGCCATGTCCATTGCCCAAAACCAGATGATGGCAGATGTGCCCAGCGCCGATGTGATCATTGTGAACCCGACCCATTACGCGGTGGCCCTTAAATGGAGCCGTCTGCCCGGTGAGGCCCCGGTCTGCGTGGCCAAAGGGGTGGATGAAATCGCCCACGCGATTCGAGAAAAAGCAATGGAGCATGGTGTGCCGATCCACAGCGACCCCCCGACTGCGCGTAGTTTGCATGCCACCACCATCATCGGCGAACAGATCGCACCAGACCTCTACCTTGCAGTTGCTGCCGCTATCCGCTTTGCCGAAGCCATGCGCGCCCGCGCCAAAAACAGCATATGACCGATCTGGACACCCTTCAGGAGATAACGCGCGCGCAGTACGACCGTCAGCGGCAAAGCTTTCAAAAGATACTGGCCGAGGAAACTGCCTTGCGCGACGAACTTGCACGCCTTGACGCGCTGAACGCACAGGCGCGTGCGGACACAGATCAGACCCAGCGTGCCCTAGGTGCGGATCTGATGTGGCAAGGATGGGTGGGGCGGGCCAAGACCCAGTTGAACATGAAGCTGGCGCGGGTGCTGGCCGTCAAAGAGCATCACCAGATCATGGTCCGCAAGGCATATGGCAAGGTTCTGGTGGTTGAGGAATTGCAAACCGACGCTAAAAAACAGAAAAACCAGCGCACGGCGAAACGTGCGCTGGATCAGGCAATTGACGGATCCCTTTTCTGAGCGTCAGTAATCCTGACGGGCAATCTCCAGTATCAAGACATCCTTGATAATATCCTTACCCATTTCCTTTTGTCCGACTTCCCGCAGCGCGTTTCGCAAGACCGCCAGATTATTTGCCTCCGTAAACGCGCCGTTGAACCCGCCGATATTTGCATGATCAAAGAGCACCTGAAGAAATGAATCACGCAGCTTAGGTTCGCGTCGAAACACTGCGTCTTTGTTACCTTCGGGCACTTCAAGACTTAAAGATACCACGACCAGTGCCACGACAATTTTGCCCTCAACCACGGGTATGACAAATTGGTTGCTCAGCTTGACATATTCCATCTCGGCAGGTGGATTCTCGGGGTCGTAAGCCTCTTCCTTAGTTTGCTTTGTGTGCTCCTCTTCGCCAACCACTTCCTCGGTGTGGTCATCAGGGGCGGGACGCAGGAAAATACCGGCACCCAAGCCGGCACCTGAACCGATCAAAAGCAATACGATTGGCAGAATTTTTTTCAGCATATCAATCCCCTAGAATGGTAGAACAGCATCCAGTATCTGCTGGCCTATGCGCGGTTGCTGCACGTCTGTGATTTGCCCCCGCCCCCCGTATGATACGCGGGCCGAAGCGATCTTGTCATAAGTCACCTCGTTCTGGCGCGAGATGTCTGCGGGGCGCACGTAACCGGTCACCAAGAGCTCGCGCAGTTCGAAATTAACCCGCAGTTCCTGAGAACCCGAGATCGATAATACCCCATTTGGCAGGACATCTACGACGGTCGCGGCAACCCTGAGTGTCAGCTTTTCCTTGCGTTTAACCGACCCGTCCCCAGAAGAAGAACTGGTGGAATTGATCCCGACCAATTCCTCAGATGACGCCCCTTCGGGCAGCTTCTCGTCCAGACGCTGCGGTAGACCAAAAAGGCCCGGGACGCCCATTGTCTCCGCGCCAGAGCGGGACCTGTCCGTCGCATTTGAAATCTCGGCCTTTTCATCAATTTCAATCACAACAGTCAGAATATCGCCGCGCTGCACAGCGCGCCGGTCCCCCAACAACGAGGCCCGCGTGCCCGACCAAAGAGAGGCAGCATCCAACGGTCGCTCTTCGATCAAGCGCACGGGAAGCCCGGGCGAGATCATTGCCGCGTGTTCCACTGAGGCCATCGGTTCAGAGAACGACGGCGCTTTGCCAATGTGATCGCCTCGCCCGCAGGCCGCGACCATTGTCAGTGCCGCAAGCGACGCAATGGTTGATTTCATAGTTTATCCTTACTGTCTTACCTGAATGGAGCCGTCTTGCTGGACCTGCCCGAACAGCGTTGCGCGCGATGACAGATTCATGATGCGCACCCGGTCTCCCACTGCGCCGCGTTCCAGCGCACGACCGTCGGTGGTAATGTGCAAACCATTGCCTTTGAATTGCACCACCACGACCTGATTGCGCGTGATGATCGCCGGAGGCCCCACATCGTCGACCAGAATGGGCCGCCCAGGGTAAAGGACGACGCGTGCCTCTTGGCCGATCACATCCGCCAGCCGGACATAGCCGTTTGATATTTGTGCTGTACTCACGGTTACGTCCGTGTCCGTGATAATCGCATTGGCACGGATCGTGCGGGTTGGCACAACCGTTTCGGCCCATCCCGGCACGGCCATCAACAGCACAAGGGAGAGTACCCGGATCATCAGCGCACCTGCGTCGTTGCGCCCATCATCTGATCCGCGGCAGAGATGACTTTTGCGTTCATTTCATAGCCGCGCTGCGCCTCAATCAATTCGGTGATTTCGCGCACAGCATCGACGGAACTATCTTCAAGATAACCTTGACGCAAGGTGCCCAAACCATCTTGTCCGGGGGTCGTTACAATCGCCGGACCAGAGGCTTCGGTCTCTGAAAACAAATTGCCACCCAGTGCCTCCAGTCCCTTGGCATTGGTGAATCCCGACAGGTTGAATTGCCCCAGCAACTGCCCCTCAGCATTGTCAGCAAAGTAAGCATAGACTTCGCCCTCGCCATTGATTGACAAGTTCCGGGTATCTGCGGGGATCACGATCTCTGGCGCGACCGGATAGCCATCTGATGTCACGATGACCCCTTCGCCCGTGCGTTTCAGGCCGCCGTCACGGGTATATGCCGTTTGCCCAGTAGGCAGTGTGACCTCAAGATATCCCTTACCGTCAATTGCCACATCCAGATCGCCGCCAGTCGCTGACAACGATCCTTGCGCCAAGTGAATCGACACCGCTGCGGGACGCACGCCCAAACCCAGTTGCACACCCGTAGGCAGCACCGTTCCGTCAGAGGCATTCACAGCCCCGGCGCGGGCCATCTGCTGGTAATGCAGATCGGCGAATTCCGCGCGCCGGGCGTTGTAGCCCGTCGTCGACATATTCGCGAGGTTGTTTGATATCGTCTCGACTCGCATCTGCTGGGCTGACATTCCCGTGGCGGCAATCTTTAGGGCGCGCATGGGCGGCCTCCTTTTTGTATATCATGTCATCAGAGACTTGAGGGCCGCGCGCACGCGCTCGTCCTCGGTCTCAAGAAAGCTTTGGCCCAGCTCATAGGCGCGCTGTACCTCGATCATCCGGGTCAGCTGTGTGATTGAGCTGACGTTGGAGTTTTCCACAAAACCTTGCAAAATTCGGGCCGTTGGGCTGGGCTCGAACCCCGCATCGGCGCGGAACATCACGCCGTCTTCGCGGATCATGTTATTTGGATCAATCGGGCGCATGATCCCAATCTGGCCGAGAGGTGTACCATCTGCGCTCAGCGTCCCGTCAGCGGCAATTGCCACGTCTGCTCCTGGCGGGATAAAAAGGGGCGCACCACCTGCATCCAGCACGCGTAGCCCATCGCCCGTTACCAGATCACCGTTGGCCGAGGGGGAGAATGCACCGCTTCGGGTCAGCCGCTCACCCTGAGGTGTTTCAACCAGAAAATACCCGTCCCCTTCGATCGCCATGTCAAAGGGGTTGCCCGTTTGGGTGAGCGTCCCCTGTTCAAAGGACGTACTAGAGATATTTCCCTGCCCGATAGAATAGGACGCACCATTCTCAACTGGTCTGATAAATTCCGAAAAAATCAGATTTTCGGACCGGTACCCAGTGGTCGCCGCATTGGCGATGTTATTGGCAACAATCTGCATTTCCCGGGCAAGGCCCCTTTGACGCGAGAGCGTTGTATATCCAGCACTTTCCATATTATCCTCCGATGATCAGCGGAATGATCTGGTCGTGAAAAAACGACACGAGTGTTTGGGTCATGAACCCCATCGAGATCCAGAACACCGCCGCAATCGCGGCCAGTTTCGGAACAAAGGTCAGGGTCATCTCTTGGATCGAGGTCAGCGCCTGAACCAGACCGATGGTCACACCGGCCAACAGCGCCACGGTCAGGATAGGCACCGAGATGATCAGCGCCACCCATAGCCCTTGTCGCAGCGTGTCGAAAAAGATGATCTCGTTTGCCATCAGACCGGCATCCGCAGGATTTCCTGATAGGCCTCGACCACCTTGTTGCGCACACTAACAGCAGTTTCGACGACCAATTCTGTTTGGGCCAGCGCAGTAACCAATGCATGGGGGTCCGCATCGCCGATCATCGCCGCCTTTGCGGTTGCTTCACTTTGCGCCAATGTGCTGGCAAAATCCTGAAAGACACTCTTTGCGGTGTCCAACGCTCCCGTCGCTTCACCCGGCTCTGTGGCGGGTTTGGCGGCGGCATATTTCTGGATGGCGGAAAGCCCTTTGATATCCATTCTGGATCTCCTCATTTTAGATTAGAAAACAGTGCAGTTTAGCGCCGCAACAACTCCATCAGCCCCGAAGACATTTTTCGGGTCTGTTCAAACATTTTAAGATTGGCCTCATAGCTGCGCTGCGCCTCTCGCGCGTCGGCAAGTTCGATCAACAGATCAACGTTGCTGCCATTATAGTTGCCTGTCTCATCCGCCAGCGGATGGGACGGATCGTGAATCTGCTCAAGTTCGGACGGGTCAAGCCGAACGCGCCCCGGTGCAACACCAGCGACCCCGTCGCGCGGGCCTAGCGCGGTCTCAAAGGAGATCGTTTTGCGCCGATAACCCGGCGTATCCGCGTTTGAAATGTTTTCAGAAAGGTGGCGCAATCGTGTGGCCTGCGCGCGCAGGCCGCTTGATGATACAGTCAGCGCTTTGGAAAAATCGCTCATTCAACGCCCCTTTATGTGCGGATTGTGCTGCGCAAAATGCCCAGCGATGATTTGTAGATCGCAAGCGCACGGTCATGCGCGCGCTTGGCTGATACAGATTTCAACATTTCTGTCTCAAGCGAGACTTGGTTACCGTTGGGCGACGCTTGATCTCTGACTTCGACCGGTGCGATCGCCGCTGTTCCACCAACCGCGCCATTCAGATGACGGGGACGGGTTGCACGTTGGGACCCGGTGGCATCGGCGGGGGTGTAGATCGTTTTGAACGCAGGCAGATCACGCGCGGTATATCCCGGCGTATCTGCATTTGCGACATTCTGCGCGATGAGCGCCTGCCGCTGGCCTGCATGTTTCGCCAAGGCGGCGGACATCCTAAAGACATCTAGGTTCTCAAACATCGGGGCTTCTCCCTCGGTGAATTTCAATCAAGGCTTAACCCTGATTCCTTTAGAAAGGGTGAGCAGCAACAAGGGGTACCCCATGGAAACTTCGACACAATTTGATGGATTATCGGCATTGATCGACAGGTTGACGCCCGTGCGACCGGTAGGCCGGGTCCAAGGGGTCGAAGCAGGTGTCATACATGTGGCCGGACTGGCACATGATGCGCGGATCGGTGATCAAATCGCCATTCGCCGCAACGGTGCCGCGCCCCTGCTAAGTGAAGTGGTTCAATTGAAAGGCACGGTTTTAATCGCTCTGCCAGAGGCGGCCCTAGACGGCGTCGCCCTAGATGACCGCGCCATCTTGATGGAGGCTGCGGCCATCTCCCCGACAAATTCCTGGATCGGGCGGGTCATCGACCCCTCAGGGCAACCACTGGATGGCCGCCCTTTGCTGCCCGGCCGCGTTGCGAGACCCTTGCGCGCGCCACCGCCCCCTGCTGCAAAACGGCGGCCTATGGGCGAACGGAGATCTACAGGTATGGCCGTCACCAACACATTGTTGCCAATTGTCGAAGGGCAGCGCGTCGGGCTTTTTGCCGGCTCCGGCGTGGGCAAGAGCAGTCTTTTGGGGCATCTTGCCCGAAATATGGAAGCGGATGTAGTGGTGATCGGGTTGGTCGGCGAACGGGGTCGCGAATTGCGCCACTTCATGGAAGAGGTGCTAGGGCCCGAGGGGCTGAAACGCTCGGTCATTGTGACAGCAACATCGGATCAATCGCCGCTACAACGGCGACGCTGTGCATGGAGTGCGATGGCGGTGGCCGAACATTTTCGCGATCAAGGCAAGTCGGTCTTGCTTTTAGTCGATTCGATTACCCGCTTTGCAGAAGCGCACCGCGAAGTTGCAGTCGCCGCAGGCGAAGCGCCGGTGTTGCGCGGCTATCCTCCCTCGACCTCACACATGATCATGTCGCTTTGTGAACGCGCGGGTCCCGGTATCGATGGACAGGGTGATATCACCGCGATCTTCAGCGTGCTGGTGGCGGGCTCTGACATGGATGAACCCATTGCCGATATCCTGCGCGGTGTGCTGGACGGGCACATTGTGATGGACCGCGCGATCGCGGAACGCGGGCGCTATCCGGCGATTGATGTGCTGCGATCTGTTTCACGCAGCCTGCCAATGGCTGCGACAGACTCTGAAAATGCGCTGCTTGCTCAAACCCGCAAGATGCTTGGCGTTTACGACCGAAACGCGATGATGATCCGCGCGGGCCTCTATGCGCCCGGGTCCGACCCCGAAGTGGATCAAGCCATCGCATTGTGGTCCGACCTTGATGCGTTTCTGGCAAAATCGGACGGTCACGACTGCGCGCACAGTTTTCAACAGCTTGAACTGATCTTGCGGCGTGCCAAAGCCGCACCCAAAAAGACGCGTCAGGCAAATTCGGCGACTTAGGACTGCAACAAGGCCAGCGCGACTGAGGTACTGGACATGCCAGCACTGAAATTGCGAATCTGGTCACGCACGACGAATTTGGTGATCAGATCTTGCCGCCTTGCCGCGTCGGCAAAGAGCGTCAGGTCATCTGATCCCATCACCGATACAGCCGCGTCTTTGAAAATTCCCAATTGCTGATCAATGTCGATCTGGCCCAAGGCGGTCGGCAGGTTCAGCGCCGCTTCAAAAAGCTGACGCATCGGGGGGTCGCCCATGATGGTAAACCACTTGGCGTCATTTGAGATATCTTCACCTGCGACCAGTTCCAGTTCGCGTTGGGCATAAAGTGCGACGCGCATGGCGCTATCCCTGTCTCTTATACACATCTGACGCTGCCGACGAATAGAGAGGTGTAGAT
>OJEX01000187.1_pt1 | contig 13027 bp, 6 predicted proteins | sample 1593971 | NCBI WGS metagenome assembly OJEX01 (sample SAMN05416775, study PRJEB24817) | seawater metagenome | isolation source: Sea water | place: Canada:Atlantic | collected 2013-11 | reverse complement strand
CCTCTCTATTCGTCGGCAGCGTCAGATGTGTATAAGAGACAGGTAATATAGTGCTTTTCAAACTAAGTTCAATTTACTGCAAAAAAATTAAATGTGTTAGCAAGCCAAGAGTGAAATACAACACTTTTGGTTAGAATGAACAGGCTAACTCATGCCATAAGGATACATTTGCAGTTGATTAGTCATCCAATATATCTTGCTGCGCATCATAACGTGTTTCATAGTTACGCTAATGAACGTTGCTTGGGTCACAAAAATATACATCAACCTTAGTGTTTTTTGTTAGAAAAGAATAGTCGGCGCAATAACACTAACGAAATAACTTACCAATTAACATTTTCCAAAAAAGTGACTTTTTGCCTAACACCTATCAATTAGTACTTAACAAACACCACACTTGATAATGCCGGTACAGTAAAGCCTTTATCGTCCGCTTTACTGTACTTTATCACTTCATCCATGCTATTTATGTGGGTTGGATGAAGTTGATAGTCCTTAGCTTGAGAGTATGCGAATGTTTGTTTTTTAGTGCTAGTATTAAAGATTACAATCAAGGTTTCAACATTATCATCAACGCTTTCACCAAGAGTGTCATCTAATTTCATCACCAATAAACCCAACTGTTGATTAGTCGTTGAATTCTTACTCATGTTAAGAAAGCTCACTTTATCAATAATGTCATTGGCCGTTGTTAATCTAAATAATGGCGAGCTCATGCGTAATGCTATCATTTCTTCAAATATTTTAGCGCTAAATTTAATATCTTTAGCTGTAACATAATCTCTACCTTGATGACCCTTTAATACTTCATTGATCAACGGCCAATTAACTTGGTCTTTATCACTCGGCGGTAAACCAACATTGTAGTTATTATTCTGCTTTGAAAAATCGACACGATTAAACCAATCGCCATAATCATAACTGTCTCTAAGAAAAGATTTTGAACGCATAAACTCAGTGCCCATATGCAAAAATGGAATACCTTGGGAGTAAAGTGCAAACGACAAGCTTTGTAAATGCATTCTAATTCTGTCTTGTGTTGATACATCAAAAGGCAAACGGTATTGGCTGTTGTCCCACAAGGTTTGATTATCATGTTTGGAGACATAATTAATGGTATCAGCAGGATCTAAGGCATAACCTGTTGGCTGATCGCCATAAGGAATATCTTTACCTAGTACCTGCTTACCATTGACGTGATAAAGGGGAAAGTTTGATAAATTCCCTGCCAAACCAACACGTAATTGATCCATACGAAGGTTATATTCTTGCTGATTCTTTTCTTGCGTTAACGGGCCTTGTACTTGCCGTTCGTTCGGCTGTATTAGTAAACCATTACCTACCCCTTGTGAGTCGCGCGTATTATTACCACTGCCCCTGACTGCATCACGCAATCTATCACTATAAGTACCAATCTCAGTGCCGCCGAGTTCTAACTGACTTGCCTGAACAAAGCGGGTATTATTCGCTACTTCGCCAAAATTCCAGCCTTCACCATAAAAATAGGTATCGGCATCCACCACACGTACCGCTTCTCGTGCTGCAAGCATGGCAATTTTCGTTTGATGGCCCATTAAGTCAAATCGAAAGCCATCAATTTTATAGTCACGCGCCCAAGTAACCAATGAATCTGACATTAGTTTTGCCATCATCACCCGCTCTGTGGCCGTATTTCCACAAGTGTAACAAGTTGACTGCTCTACTTCACCCGTGATGGCATTAAGGCGGTGATAATAATTTGGAACGATTTTATCAAGCACTGATTTTTCTTTTAAACCAAACTGATAAGTATGGTTATAAACAACATCCATAATCACACGAAAACCTAAACGGTGGATGCTTTGTATCATTTTACGAAATTCAACTAAGCGACTTTTACCCTGTGGATTTAGCGCATAACTTCCCTCGGGTACAGTGTAATGTAAAGGGTCATAACCCCAGTTAAAATTATCAAATTGACGTAGTTCACTCACCACTCTTTGCGCTTGTGCACTGCTCACATCAAAACTATTTAACAACGACTTTAAACTTTGCTCACTGTTAAAATCACTCATACAAATAGTAATAGTGGGTGCAACATCACAGACTTTAGTTTTCACTTGAGCAACACTATCATTAAGATCTATCACATGACTATTGAGCTCATTCACTGTGCCGAAATCAAATGTAGGTAACAAATGGATAGTATTTAATCCCGATTTTTTTAAAGAGTTTAAATGTTTGATTCCATGTGATTCTTGCTCACTAAATGCTTTATATTTACCTCGAAAGTCAGTATTAGAAAGTGCCCTATCATCAGCACTAAAATCACGAATATGCACCTCATAAAAAATATTATCTTCAACATTTTTAACCGTAGGCACTGTATGGTTTTGCCATTTTTCAGGTTGCGTTGAGCTATCATCCAAATTAACTATTTGTGAATATTGACTGTTAACCGACAAACTTAATGAATAGGGGTCAGTCGTGATGAGTGTTTCAATTTTCTTCGACTGAGGATGATAAGCTGTCACTTGATATTGATAATAAGCGCCTTTAAGTGAGCTATTTCCCGAAGCTGCCCAAATCCCCGTATTAGTGTCCTCAACCATGGGTAGGCTGGCTGGATTCATCGCTTGCATTTTTTCATCAAACAATAAAACATTGATTTGCTGCGCTGTCGGCGCCCATAGCTTAAAACTAACGCCCTTTTCAGTTACCGTTGCGCCGAGATCTGTCACTTCGTCAGCATCATGTATACCACTCGTATACAAAGCATCAATGACAGCGCCTGTTTGTACAAAGGAAACTTCTTGTGTTTGATGACTCCTATCAAGGGCAACAACCAGTAATTGCTGTTTAAGCCATGTTTTAACTTGCGCGGGAGACAAACTAACATTAAAGGCTTGAAAGTCAGCCAGATGAGGGAATTTTTTAGCTAAGTTTTCCGGAAAAGTTACTTGATATAACATAACGACATCCAAAACTGCTTTTGATGTGTTAAGCAACTGATAAATTTCTGCTTTGTCTGATTTAGGCATTACCAATAACGTAGGTGTTAACCAATGGGCGGAGCTACTACTCGCCATATTAACTAGTTCGTTAGTGATCCTTGAGTTTTGGTCTATGCCGGTTGAAGAACTAACAGTACTACTTGGTTGTAGTTGCGTTTGAGTATCTCCGCCACAGGCAGTTAATAATAATGAAGCTGATAATGTCGCATAAGCAATAAGTGATATTTGAATGTTTTTCATAGTAACAAGACTTTAAATTTCTATTGTTACTAACTTACTTGTTCAGCCCACATAAAAGAACTAGTTTTATGCTCCTACATACGTATTCAGGAGAAAGCTATTTATCGTCGAAGCTAAGGCAAAGGCAAAATAACTCATTGAACACAAAATTCAATCAGCTTACTTGGGCAAACAAAAAAGCCCCCCTAAATATAGGAGGGCTTTGAAAAGCAATTAAATCAACTAACGCCTATGACATAAGATGTTAAGGTTTCTTGGTTAATGTTATGGTCGGTGCTTGTGGATTAGGGCCTACAACAGTAAAAATATACGTACCTGCTTCAGCAATAGTTAAGCTAAGATTGGTTTGTGAACCTTGCATTAACCTAGTTGCTGAGCCTACAGTAACGATATTATTTTCGTCCGCGCCCATATTAATATTACTCCAATCAGCATCTGCAACTTTAAACTCATAAGCCTCAGCGTTAAGTTCAATTTCAACACTGTAGCTGCTATTGCCAAGGTAGTTCAACTCATTCACAGCACCCCAACCGTTCATACTGCCTTTAACAAAAACAGGCGTGCCAGCATACATCTCTGCGGTGTAAATAGATAAAGTCGGCTCGGTTAAGTTTGACGCATCAAAGGTAAAGGTGTAATCACCCGCCGCAACAAATTCCATGCTGAAATTGTCACTGCTACCTGAAAGTAATAGCTGGGTTACCCCTTCAACCATTGCAATGTCTGCCTCGGGAGCGCCCAAGTTTACCGTAGACCAATCACTTGAAGCAAGTTTAAAGGAATGGGTGTCAGCACTGATGTTAAAGGTACCTTGATAAATACCACCACCAATATGGGTCATACCATCTGTTTCGCCCCAGCTATTCATACCACCACGTAAATATATCGTGGTGCCAAGAAATGGGTCTTCATTTTTAACGGTCAATGTCGGTGTAATAGTATCCGAAGCATCAAGTTCAAATATATAGGTACCATCAAGGCCAAGGGTAATGCTCAAATTATCACCGTATGATTTTGTAATTATGGCTTCACCTTCTGTCATTTCACCACCAGTATCAGGAGCGCCTAAATTAACACTACCATCCCAGTCACTGCCAGCTATTTTAAAGCTGTAATCACCCGCGGTTAAGCTAATTTTCGCTTGGTATATGCCGCCACCTTGATAAGTAAATGCATCGACAGGATCCCAACTTGTAACGCCTCGAACGTAAACAACTGTATCACCAAAAGGAACTACATCTGGCGCGCCTGCTGTTGCATATGCAGATAGTCCAGCGCCTTGTGTTTCACCTTGGACTTTAACAAATACCGCAGTAGTTAATGCGGGTACAGTAAAGCTACCATCGCCTTCATTAAAGCTGGCGCTGGCTACAGTGCTGTCTATTGAAGTAGCTAAACTTGGGTGTAAGCTAAAACCAGCGGCTGTAGCAACGGTATGAGTCTGTTCACTATTACTGCCGTTAACAATTACCACAACTGCGTCGTAATTATCATCTAAGTCGGCAAGTTCAGCACCATCGTCAATACTCATTACAATCAAACCTTGGGTTTGGTTTTTACCAATATTATGGAAACCAACGCGACTGATAATATCGTCTGCTGTGGTCAACCTAAATAACGGGCTAGTTGAACGAATTGCTAAAAACTCGTTGAACACTGATGACGCAAACATCATTTCAGTGCCATAAACCTTGGCCTCTGGTGTAGTCGCAAGATGTATTAAGTCATCATTACTACGACCGCCTTTGTCAATGGGTAAACCTTTATTCCAGTTATTGTCCGTTAGGGTGAAATCAACTAAGTTATACCAATCACCAGCATCATAAGTATTTCGATCTAATGATTTAGAGCGAAGAAAGTCACCACCCATTTGTAAAAATGGAATACCTTGAGAAAGTAAAACAATCGACTGAGATACATTTTGCGCACGAACACGTTCATCCATACTCATACTTTTATCAAGATTAAATTGTAGTTGATCCCATAAGGTTTCATTGTCGTGTTTTGAAATGTAATTGATAATATCAGCAGGGTCAATAGCATACATTTTTTTGCCAAAAGAGCTGCCTTGAGTATCAGAGCCGCCCGCTGTTTTTAAAATATAATCAGCAAGTGTGCCGGCCATACCAAACTTAACAATATCTTGTTGGAATAAAGCATTGTCTGACACTTCATTATTAAATAAGTCAGCATTTCTTACACCATCACGTAAACGGTCGTTAAAGGTACCAATTTCGGTGCCAGCCATATTTTCTTGATCAGCACGTTCAAAACCACGACTGTCTTTGTACCAACCTTCGCCGTAGAAATGGTTATCTGGGTCAATTGCTTGTACTGCATCACGGGCGGCTAGCATTTGATCTTTTGAACCTTGGCTCATAATGTCAAAACGGAAACCATCAAATTGATATTGTGTGGTCCACTGTGTTAGTGAATCAACCATCAGTTTATCCATCATTTTATGCTCAAGCGCGGTATCACTACAACAAGTGCTGTTTTGCACGCCACCTGAGATTACATCACGGCTGTGGTAATAACCTGGGACAATTTTATCTAATACTGAGTTGTCCCATAAACCGGCAGAGTTGGTATGGTTATAAACCACATCTAATACTACGCGTAGACCAGTGTCGTGTAACCCCTTGATCATCGCACGCATTTCTTTAATGCGAGTCACGCCGTCAGGATTTGAGGCGTAAATGCCGTCGGGTACATTAAAGTGTTTAGGATCGTAACCCCAGTTGAAGCTGTCGTAATCTTGGATAATGTCCATTAATTTAGCGGCATCGTCAGTTGAACTGTCATAGTTTTCTAGTACTGAACGAAGAGTTTGATCATCAATGCCTTTATAACAAGGTTCTGCTTCAAAATTTTTCTTACATAAATCGATCACTGTGCTGTCTAGGTCAATAATATTGGTGGCATCTTCATCGATGGTAGCAATATCGTTAGCCGGTAACATATGAAAATGAGTTAGACCATTATCAGCTAAGGTTTTTAAATGCTGCATTGGCGCTGAGTCAAGTTCTGTAAAAGCTAAAAATTTACCGCGATTTTCAACACTTGTACTTTGGTCATTAATACTGAAATCACGAATATGACCTTCATAAATTACCGCATCTTCGTAATTTTCAATGCTAGCAACCTCATGACTATCCCAACCGTCTGGTTGTAAATCTTCATCATTTAAGTTAACAAACTGCGAGTATTCACCATTAGTTGATAAACTCACCGAGTAAGGGTCAGTGCTTTCAACTAATTCAATGGCTTTGTTTTGATGATGATAAATGCTTAATTCAAAACGATAGAATTGACGGTCTACACTTGCATCTCCTTGATATGACCAAATACCGGTGGCTGGATCTTCGCTCATTTCATGCGTTGCCGTAAGGTTTTTCTCACTATCATAAACCTTTAAATTTACGTCTTGTGCCGTTGGTGACCATACTGAAACTGACACTGTTCCATTTTCATAAACTACCCCTAACGTGGCTTCGTCAGCGTCGTTATCACCTTGGGTATATAAGTCATCTAAAATAAGATCCGCTTGTACATAGGTAGCAGCAATAGGCATATCATCAGCATCATAACCCACTAATACTAGTTGATTTTTTACAATAGCTTTAGCTTCATCAACAGTTAAGTTCACACTATAAGCTAACCAATCAGCCACTAATGGCGCTGCAGATTTTTGCTCATCCGTTAAATCAACTGGCGTTAATTCCAGCGCAGTGCCGTTAACTTGACCATTATTTTCAGCGTCGACAGCAATGCCAGCTGTTGCTGAATAATGTAGTTTGGCCATGGTCACATTTTCAGCGTTCCAAGCAAAGGTATTCGCATCAAGCCAATGGCCAGCAATGTCGGTTATTTTTAACGCTTGCTCACCTAAAGATTCTATTGGAAATTCATATACGGAACCTTCGCCAGAAATGGTAAAGTTCATGCGTTGATAAGTTTCATTGTCTTGTTTTAGTGGCATTTTAAGATTTCCACCACCAAATTCTTTACCGGCGTCGTCAGTACCTTTATGAACAATAAAGTTACCACATTCGTTAAAGCCTTCTTTGAGGTTAAATACCCAATAAGCGCCATAAACTGGGTCTATAGCGGTGTGAGGTAAGCCGTTGTCCCAGCTTGCCGCTAGAGAATCGTCAGCATAAGCATCACACGTTGTATCATTCCAGTTGTGAACTTTATATTCGGCATAGTTTTCGTCAGTGCGATTGTAATACAACACTGCTTGATTATCAGCCGGGGGAAAAACGGGGATTGCCGCGTTAGGGTCAACACCGACAATACAGCTTTCATTTAAGGCGTCAGGTACAGTCGGCGAAGCACAGTGAATAGGCTCAGGCGCCACACAACTTGCGCCTATAGCATCAGGCACACTAGGTACATCACAGCTTAATAATACTTTGCCTGGTTCAGTTGCATCACCGCCACCACAAGCTGATAACACTAGGCTAAATAAAGCCATCACTAATAGTCTAACAAGTGAATATTGGTTCAACATAACAGAACTCCGTTGGCTCGAGTTTCGAGCACTATTTGACGCTAATTTATTGTTAGCATTGTGTTGTTTGAATATTTTCATTTTAATTATCCTCTTTAACTATGCTTACAATGAATAGGTGAAACCTAGAAAGAACTGGCGGCCAAAGTATTGCAACGTACCAGTTTGAGCGGTTTCGCCAAAATAACTTTTGGTCGGTTCGTCGGTTAAGTTATTCACTTGGAAAACTAAACCTAGGTTGTCGTTCATTTGATAAGACGCTTGGTAGTCAAGCACGGTTTCGCCGTCGTAATTTACCGTTTGTGATTCTACGGCCACTTGCTCAGAAACAAATTCATCGCGGTAGCGCACACTTAAGCGGGTTTCAAAGCCTTGGTATTCCCAAAAGAGCGTAGTTTGCAGGACGTTTTCAGATAAACCCGGTAGTGAAATGGGTAAGTCTTGTTGGCCGAGTTGTGAAATCTGTTGAATTTCACTTTCGGTGTGTGAGTAACTGGCGTCAAAACCTAAGCCAGACCATAAGTCAGGTAAGAATGAAAATATTTGCGTATAACCTAATTCAATACCACGAATGTAACCGCCAGCTTCGTCGTTAAAGGCGGTTTCAAAATCACCATTTCTTACTTCTAACGGTATGCCTGTAAGTGGGTCGGTATATACTTCTGGTACGGCAAAACCATTACCGGCAAAGTCGAATTCAGTAAAAGTATGGGTAATAATACCCGCTGACTTTATGTCTTTATAGAAAATTGCAGCAACAAATTTGCCGTCGGTCTCCCCCTGTGTCAGGATTGTTGTCGCCTCAATTAATTTTATAAATAAACAGGGTGCGGTAAGCTAAAGCAAGTGGATTATCAAAGGTATTCAAGTCAGTTTAAAGAAGCAATATTAACTAAGCTCAGTCAAAGTGGCTTGTCAGTTCGAAAGTTTGCAGAGCAAGAAGGCATTAACCTTTCAACCCTGTATAGTTGGCAAAAGAATTTTAATACCTCAGGTTTAAACGTGTCAAAAGTAAGTTCATCAGATAAGTGGTCAAGTGAGGAAAAGTTCTCAGTTGTACTGGAAACAGCCACACTATCGGAAGTTGAGTTAAATGAGTATTGCCGAGTTAAGGGCTTGTATTCTGAGCAAGTGAAAGCATGGAAACAGGCTTGCCTTGGGGTTAATACAACAGAAAAACCGACAAAAAGAGCAAAGGTAACGCCTGAGCAAAAGTCAGACAAAAAACGCATTAAGGAATTAGAGCGCGAGCTGCGCAGAAAAGACAAAGCTTTAGCTGAAACCGCTGCATTGCTTGTATTAGGAAAAAAGTTCGATGCCTATTGGAAGGACAAAGAGGACAGCTAATTTCACTGACCGATAGGCAAAATCATGCACAGTTGGTCAGCAATTCCGTAGCATCAGGTGCGAGGCAAGATAAGGCCTGTGAAGTGATTGGATTCTCAACAAGAACCTTGCAGCGTTGGCGAATAGACGGTGAGATTGGCGCAGATAAAAGGCCAACAGCCATTAGGCCAGAGCCTGGGAATAAACTGAGTAAAGCTGAAATACAAGCCGTGATTGATGTTTGTAACAGCGAAGAGTTTGCCTCATTACCGCCAAGCCAAATTGTACCGATACTCGCCGATAGAGGTGAATATATCGCTTCGGAGTCGAGTTTTTACCGTGTATTGCATGCTCAAAACATGCTGCACCACCGAGGCAAAGCGAAGCCGAGAAATATCCATAAAAAGCCAACAAGTTATACCGCTAAAAAGAAGAATGAAGTATGGAGTTGGGATATCAGCTACATGCCTACAGCGGTGATAGGTCAACACTATTACCTGTACATGATAGAAGACATTTACAGCCGTAAAGTAGTTGGTTGGGAAGTTCACACTAACGAAACAGGTGAGCAAGCGGCAGCGCTATTAGAGCGTAGCGTTTGGGCAGAGAAATGCTTGAAGAAAGACTTAGTGTTGCACTCTGATAATGGAGCGCCCATGAAGAGCTTGACGATGCGAGCTAAGATGTACGATTTAGGTGTTGTTACCTCACGTAGTCGGCCAAGAGTAAGTAACGATAATCCGTACTCAGAATCACTGTTTAGAACGGTAAAGTATCATCCTCGTTGGCCTAGCGAAGGTTTCAAATCGTTAGATGAAGCTCGGAAATGGGTAAAAGAATTTGTTTATTGGTACAACAATGAGCATCGCCATAGCAGGATCAAGTTTGTAACGCCATGCCAGAGACATGAAGGTATAGATGTTGAGATACTAGCGAAGCGAAAAGTGTTATATCAAACAAAAAGAAATGAGCATCCAGAGCGATGGTCAAAAGAAGAGCGAAACTGGCAGCCAATAGGCGCTGTGGAGTTAAATCCAGAGCAACACAAAGAGGCTGCTTAACAATTTAGGCGACAACTGTCTTGAAAAACACCGGTCTCGGTAAAGTATTTTTCATAAGAAAGATCATATTGATTGGCATAAAACGGTTTTAAATGAGGGCTGTTTTTTGCCTGACCACCAATTTTTGCATAACTGCCAGCATCAGTATTAACTACACCGATATTAAAGCTAGAGTTTGACGCTAAGCGTTCAATATTTGGTCGACTCATTACTTTGGCTGCTGCAAAACGAAGTTGTTCGCTATCACTTAACTGAAAGTTTAAGTTTAATTGTGGTAAATAGTCTCTGTAGGTATTGCTGAAAATTGTGGAAAAATAGCGTTGATTAATTAAGCCCACTTCATCAGTAATAAACTGTGCACCCAAATCAGCGTTAGGGAATTCAATGGCATCGCCGTTTTCGTCTTTGATCGGTTGCCCATATTGGTCGAATTGATTACTTAAACCAACACCTTGTAATGACGTAGACGCTTGCGTGGTTTCCACCATACGCACGCCAATATTACCAGTAACCGGAATGCCTGCTATTTCAGTATCAATATTGGCCATCACATAAATTGACAGCACATCTTCAAATACTTTGCCACTTTCTTTCATAGTCCAATCAGAGGTTTTACCAATGGCTGCGCCATTAATAACACCGCTGGCTTTATCTCCCCAAGTTTGTACTGGGTTTGGACGTCCTTCAGGAAACCAAGCATCGAGTACTTTGTCTTGATCTAAGGCTAAATAGCTTGGGAAACTTGAAAAGTCTCCGCTCCAGTTAACCACTGTTGCCATGTCTTCAGTAATTTTAAGTGGCGCTTCTAATGAACTTAGCGTGCTGTCACTGCCGTATTCAAATACCGAACGGTCGACGCTGTATTCACGCTCAGAATAACGGGCACCTACTTCAATAGAAGCAATGTAGTCGTTGTCGAGTTCGTAAGCAAAATCTACCCGTACAGCGCTTACCTCATCAGAGTTAACATAAGGGTAAATACCATATTTACTGACCATAACCTTATTTAAATCGGTAAAGGCATCGGCTTGGTTCAAACCAATGTCAGGTAGGTCTAAACCATTCAATAAGTAATTAATAGATACGTTGCTATCAAGCTTTGGCTCGGCTGCATTAGCATCTTGTGCCACTAACGCCCAAATTAAGCCATTTTGAAATTCGCTTTCTGCCGATGAATACGATAAATCGATATTCATATTTAAGCGATCGGTAATTTGCCAGTCGGCATTAATACCAAAGCTTTGCACTTCATCAACATCAGAGTTGTCATCGTTAACAATTTCAATGCGGGTTGCGCTATTAGATGTACGATTGATATTACCGCCAATAACAGAATTTCCATGAAGCACAGGATTACTGATAGCCGCCTGATCACCTTCAAACTTCACCCGAAAACCACGTGCAAATTCTTCAGAAGTGAACTTTGAATAAAAACTGTCGGCTTTTAGTTTGAAGTTATCAGCTGGTTGCCATTCAAGCGTCGCCATGAAACCATCGCGAGTTTCTTCACCGCCTTTGTGCTGCATTTCAAAGCCTTCACTGATGTATTCTTTGTTTAGGTTAATACCATCATCTTTAGTGGGGCCGTTAGTATCGTTGTCGAGGTTATCAACATCGCGTAATTTACTGTAATTTAACCCGACAAATTGCGCGGTAGCGCTTGGTTGGAATAAACGCGCATAACCTAAAGCGACACCTACAGTTTCATCTGCAAATTTACCTTGATAAGAAACACTAAAGCGATGACCTGTTGACGTTGCATCTGGCACATCAGCGGCTAAATCGTTATACATGCCACGTGCGTTAATGCTAAAAGAATGCTCTTTGTCGTTAGATAGCGGGCTAGCGGTGGTTAATTCAACCGTACCGGCAACGCCACCTTCAATATGGGAAACTTTCGGTGACTTATAAATTGCCGCTTGTGAAATTAATTCTGACGGGTATTGGTCAAACTCAACACTACGTTTGCCGCCAGTAGATACTTGCTCACGACCATTTAAGGTGGTTGAAACAAAACCACCCGACATACCACGAATATTAATTTCAGCAGCTTGACCACCGGTTCTTACCGCAGAAACACCAGGTAAGCGGGTTAGTGCATCCGCCATAGAAACGTCAGGCAAGCTTCCTAAGTCATCAGCACTGAGCTGTTCGGTTACCGTATCGGCAAAACGCTTTTGGTTAATAGATTGTATGAGTGAGCGACGAAAGCCCGTGACTTCTATAACTTCTATATCGTCAGCTTGTTCTTTAGTTTGATTGTATTCTTGAGCATATAACGCTCCAGAATAGGCAATTAAACCACTAGAAATCATCGCTAAAGTAACATTACTGAATTTGAAGCTTGGTTTAATTCTAGACATTTTTTCCCCTTAATTTCATCCCTGATATTTTTGTTTTTAGATCAGCCTAATCACTGACTAACTATTTATTAAAACCAATGTAGAAAATGCGAAACATAATAGATATCTCTTGCATACGTATTCAATGCGTTTGTAACGCTAATGCATATTATGAATACGTATGCATACGCTATTCATCTGACAAACTTCCCTTTATATTAAAGTTGCTCACGAATGTACTGCTATATTTAAATAATATGCAGCTAAGGTGACAAAAATACATATAATTAATAGGCCAACGGGAAATGGCTGATAAAATTACTCATGGATGGCTAAGGGGAATATTCAATGTTAAATTTCAAACCAAGTAAAATGACATTAGCACTACTTTCAAGTGGTTTAATTACACTCAGTACACAGGCTTTTGCCGTTGAAGAAACTAAAGTAGAAGAGCAAGCAGTTGAAGTAATTCAAGTAACAGGTATTCGTGGTGCCTTACAAAGAGCACAAGCGATTAAAATGAGTTCAAACTCAATTGTTGAAGTTCTT
>OJEX01000185.1_pt1 | contig 13248 bp, 10 predicted proteins | sample 1593971 | NCBI WGS metagenome assembly OJEX01 (sample SAMN05416775, study PRJEB24817) | seawater metagenome | isolation source: Sea water | place: Canada:Atlantic | collected 2013-11 | reverse complement strand
TTCCCAAGGACCTGACGTCGATTTCCCTGGGCATCGGTGAGCCCAAGCATCCGTCTCCGGAATTCGTCAAACAGGTAATCGCGGATAATCTGGACAAACTCGCCAACTACCCTACAACGAAAGGCACCGACGAACTGCGTCAGGCCATCGCGCGCTGGGCCACCCGCCGCTTTGAACTGACACCCGGATCACTGACGCCTGAGCACCATATCGTTCCGGTGAATGGCACTCGCGAAGGCATCTTCTCGCTGGTGCAATCGGTGGTGGAATCCAGCCAGAGCGCCACCGTGGTCAGCCCCAACCCGTTTTACCAGGTCTACGAAGGCGCTGCGTTCCTTGCCGGCGCAACGCCCCATTACCTTGCCTGCGACGCAGACAGCCATTTCATACCGGACTTTGACAAGGTTCCGAAATCCGTATGGAAAAACTGCCAGGTGCTGTTCCTGTGCTCACCGGGCAACCCCAGCGGTTCGGTGATTCCCCGGGAGACATTGGCGCGGGTCATCGAACTGGCGGACGAGCATGACTTCATCGTCGCGTCCGATGAATGCTATTCCGAGCTCTACCCGGACGAACGTCGGCCGCCGGAAGGATTACTGCAAACCTGTGCCGCTATTGGCCGCAACGATTTCGCCCGCTGCGTCGTGTTCCACAGCCTGTCGAAGCGGAGCAACTTGCCGGGCCTGCGGTCCGGTTTCGTGGCCGGCGATGCCGATATCCTCAAAGGCTATCTCAAATACCGCACCTACCATGGCTGCGCCATGCCCATACACAACCAGCTGGCGAGCATTGCCGCCTGGAGCGATGAAGACCACGTGCGGGAGAACCGGGCGGCCTACCGCGCCAAGTTTGAGGCAGTGGTACCCATCCTGCGGGAAGTGATGAACGTGGACTTTCCCGATGCCGGGTTCTACCTCTGGCCGGAAACCCCGATGGACGACGAAACGTTCGCGCGGGAGTTGTCTGCCCAGCAGAATGTGCACGTACTCCCCGGGCGCTACCTCTCTCGCACTGTCAATGGCCATAATCCTGGTGAAAACCGGGTAAGGATGGCCCTGGTGGCGCCGATTGAAGAATGCGTGGAAGCGGCAAAACGCATTGTGACTTTTGTAAAGGCAAACAGGACATGAAACTCTACGGCATCCGAAATTGCGACACCGTCAAGAAAGCCCGGAAATGGCTGGGCGACGCCGGCATCGACTACGAATTCCACGACTTCAAGAAGGACGGCCTGGACACCGACCGGCTCAGCCAATGGGAACAGGTCACCGGCTGGGAGTTGTTACTGAACCGTCGCGGCACCACGTGGCGCAAACTTTCGGACGATGTTCGTGATAATATTAGCGCCCAATCCGCCCACGACCTGATGCTCGACAATCCGTCCATCATCAAGCGGCCCGTGGTTGAGCACGGCGACACGGTCAGCGTCGGCTTTAATGCCGATGATTGGGCCGAACGATTCAAACACTGAGAACCAGGAGCACATCAATGAGTTTTGCATTCGGAATTGGTATCGGCACCCAGAACAATCAGGGCGAGTGGCTGGAAGTGTTTTACCAGCAGCCGGTCATCACCCCCGATAACGGCCTCATCGAAGTGGCTCAAAACGTTCTGGATTACCAGGGAGGCAATCAGGCGGTATCGGTGACGCCCGATCAACTCAAGGCGCTCTCGGACGGATTACGCCAACTGGGCCAGATGGAACAGTCCGCCCTGGCGGGCAAAGCTGCCGAGAGCCGTCGCCCGGTCGTGGTGACCCTACTGGACACCGACGACACTGCGTCCAGCACGCCAGAGGTCTACCTCAAGCTGCACCTGATCTCCAGTCGCCAGGCCAGACCCCATGAGCTGAAACTGGACGGCATTTTCGGCCTGCTGCCAAACCTGGCCTGGACCAGCGAAGGCGCCATCGACCTTAACGAGCTGCCAGAGCGCCAGCTCAAGGCGCGCCTCGAAGGCCGCACCCTGGAAGTGAAGTCCGTCGACAAGTTCCCGCAGATGACGGATTACGTGGTCCCTAAAGGCGTGCGCATCGCCGACACCGCCCGTGTTCGCCTGGGCGCCTATGTGGGTGAAGGCACCACCGTGATGCATGAAGGCTTTATCAACTTCAATGCCGGCACCGAAGGCACCAGCATGATTGAAGGCCGCATCTCCGCCGGCGTGATGATCGGCCAGGGCTCGGATCTCGGCGGTGGCTGCTCCACCATGGGCACCCTGTCCGGCGGCGGCAACATCATCATTTCCGTTGGTGAGAACTGCCTGATTGGCGCCAATGCCGGCCTCGGCATTCCCCTGGGTGACCGCTGCAAAGTCGAAGCGGGCCTGTACATTACCGCCGGCACCAAGGTAGCCCTGCTGGACGACAACAACGAACTGGTTGAAGTCATCAAGGCACGGGATTTGGCCAACAAGCCGGACCTTCTGTTCCGCCGTAACAGCCAGACTGGCGCGGTTGAATGCAAGACCAACAAGTCCGCCATCGAGCTGAACGAAGAACTGCATGCAAACAACTAATTCCGCCGAGCTTTCCCCAACCCTCAGGCTCGCCGTTGACCTGATCCGCCGGCCGTCCGTTACCCCGGACGACGCCGGCTGCCAGGAACTGATGATGTCACGGCTCTCCGCCCTGGGCTTTAAGGGCGAGGCCCTGCGCTTTGGTGAAACCGACAACCTGTGGGCCCGCAAGGGTTCGGAAGGCCCACTGCTGACGTTTGCAGGCCATACGGATGTGGTGCCTACCGGTCCGGAGAAAAACTGGCGTCATCCGCCGTTCGAGGCGGTGATAGATGATGGTTTTCTTCATGGCCGGGGCGCCGCCGACATGAAAGGCAGTCTGGCGGCCTTCGTCACAGCCTGCGAGCGGTTTGTGACGGATCATCCCGATCATCGGGGCTCCATTGCCTTGTTGATCACCAGTGACGAGGAAGGTCCGGCCCAGGACGGCACCGTGAAAGTGGTGGAAACCCTGGAAGCCCGGAATGAGAAAATCGACTGGTGCCTGATTGGTGAACCGTCCAGCACCCGTGAGGTGGGCGATGTCATCAAGAACGGCCGTCGGGGCTCACTCCATGGCTATCTCACAGTACAGGGCACTCAGGGGCACGTGGCCTACCCGCACCTGGCGGAAAACCCGGTGCATACCGCTGCCCCGGCACTGGACGCCCTCGCGAAGGAATTCTGGGACAATGGCAATGATTTCTTCCCGCCAACCACTTTCCAGATCACCAAGATCGAAGCTGGTACCGGGAGCAACATCATTCCCGGAGAGTGCCTGGTTCACTTCAATTTTCGCTACTGCACGGAAAACACAGCGGAAAGCCTGGAAGAACGAGTGGTTGCCATTCTCGACCGTCATGAGTTGAAGTATGACCTGCAATGGCATCTGAGCGGCCGGCCATTCCTGACCGATAGCGGATCACTGGTTTCGGCGGCAAAAAGTGCCATCCGTTCCGTCACTGGCCGGGAAACCGAGCTGTCTACCTCTGGTGGTACGTCGGATGGACGCTTTATCGCCCCGACCGGCGCCCAGGTTCTGGAACTTGGCCCGATCAATGCCACCATCCACAAAGTCGATGAGTGTGTAAAAGCCGCAGACCTGGACACCCTGTCGGAAATTTACGAACAGGTTCTTGTGGAACTGCTGGCCTGATCAGTAGTGAGGAGGAGGCGTTTCGTCCTCCTCCTTTCTGATGTTCGATGACGATACTTCCTTGAGCTGAGTGTTCAGCTGCTTCTTCGCCTCCCAGAGTTCCCGGATATCCAGCTCCTGACGTGCCACCTGCTCGCTCAGGGTATGAATGATGTCGTCCTGGAATGCCAGACGCGTTTCCAGTTCGTCCAGCCGGGCCTGCAGATCTTTGTCGCTCATAAAGTTTTTGGTTCTCCGGGAAGGATTCCCATCAAGGTATTGTGTGATCAATTTGGTGTCGGCGGACACGCCGCTTGGTCAGCGCTCCCCGTTATCTGGTATCATCCCGCTTTTGCCCGCCGGGGAACCTGAAAGACCCGTTTATGTCTTGCAGGCCCCCAGCGGTTTTCACCGCCGGAGACCCGATTTTACCCGATATCCGGCTCTTTATCGTTAGCGTTAGATGAATGGAGAAAATTCAGTCCATGCAAAACCCAGCAAAAGCGATCGTCCTTGCTCTCCTGGTCGCGATTCCGTCACCTTTTATCCTCGGCTTTCTGTTGGTGACTTTCACCCCGGAACTCTTCCAGATTCTGTCTCAGGCCGGCACTAGCGAGGAAGCAACCAGTACCACGTTTGTATTGGGCAGCGCCCAGGGCATCGCAGCCTATGTTATTGCGGTTGTCCTTTTCGGACTGGCAGGCTTCGTGACCGTCGCTCTGGCAGCCAAGAAACCCTCAGCCGTGAAACCGCAAGCGCCTCGCGCCAGCACGGCACCTCGTCAGCCGGCCCCACGCAAGCAGCAATCCCAACCGGATTACGAAGACGACGATGACTACGACGACAGCACTCCTGAAGGCAACGAAGAGGGCACCGTCAAATGGTTCAACGTCAAGAAAGGCTTCGGGTTTATCGTTCGCGATAGTGGCGATGAAGTCTTTGTACACTTCCGCGCCATTCGTGGCCGTGGCCGCCGGGTGCTGCGTCAGGGCCAACTGGTCCGGTTCAGTGTCGTCGAAGCGGACAAGGGCCTACAGGCGGACAACGTGTCCATCCTGAGCGACTGATCCGCGAGAACGTGCATTAAAAAAGGTTCATCGCGCTTTACCGGGAAACGCTGCTTTTATCTTCAAGAAGAAGTAGCCGTTATCCCGGTAGCCATACGCCATCCTCTTGATCACCTTGATCTTGTTGTTCATGCCTTCCAAGACGCTGGTGTTCATGCGGTAGATCGCACTGGCAATGATCCCTTCTATATAGCCTTTGAGGCGTCGAGCAAATTGCTGGACCGGCGCCAATCCGCTGCTCATGGCGAGTTCCAGCCATTCCTCCCAGCGCCGTCTGGCCTCGGCTTCAGACGGGGCATACCAGAGTTCTTTGAGTTGGTCTTTCAGCAGGTAAACGGTCATCAAGGGCTGGTTGGCTTGCAGCAACTCTTCCAGCTTCACGGCCTGTTCGGCCTTGAGGTTGTCTCGGTTCCTCAACAGTAACCAGCGACTGCGTTTAACCACTTTGCGCGCTGGCTTGTCATGACGCAGCTGGTTCGACTGATCAACCCTGACGCGGTCGATCACTTCGCGGCCGAACTTGGCCACGACATGGAACAGATCGTAAACAACCCGAGCCTGGGTACAGTGGTGCTGGACCTCCAGGTCCATGGCCGTGTTCATGTCCATCGCGACCGCTTCGATCTGAGCGCAAGCCTCTGGCCCCAGCCATTCAAAGAAGGGCCGTATGGCCTGTCGGCTATTACCCTCTCCAACCCAGAGAACCTGCTGAGTGTCGGCGTTGATCACAACGGTGGCATAACGGTGGCCCTTGAACAGGGCAAACTCGTCCATGATCAGGCGCCGTATCTGGCTGCGGTCTGGCTCGACAACCTCACGGGCAAGCCGATGGTGATCAATAGCTTTGACCGTATGCCAGTGCAGCCCTAACAGGCGAGCCACATGCTGAACCGGCATCAGCCGAACCAGAGATTCGACCCAACTGACCATGCCCGCTGTCAGGCGCTGTCGCCCCGACAGCCATCGAATCTGTTCCAACTTGGGCCCGCAGGTCGTACAGCGAACACGCCGTACAGGAACCTCCAGCCAGACGCGGTACTGGAACAAGTCACGCTCTCTCACGCGGCGAATAGTCGTGTCGTGGATCGCAAGGCAGTGCTGATGGCAACCACTACAACATGGATGGTAATCATCCGCAGAATGCAGTCGTATCAGCAAGGACTCGGGAGCAATCTGGGTGCAGGACTCAATCGTGAATCCTTCCCAGAAAAGGGCAAGAGGATTAGCATGCATAGTGACGGCGGTGGACCGGTTGGCTTTGTTGTTTTGGCGAACTCAAAACTAACCGGTTTTACCGCCGTCTCCTACTTTTTCACGCTTATCTGCGAAGAACCTTTTTTTTTGCTGCGGACACTTCTAAAAGGCTGCTGGACTTACCGCAGGCGGAGACCCCACTCACGCGTCACATCAGCCTTACGGCATAGCAATGACGGAATTCCGCAATCAGTGCGTACGTCACTGTTGGGGTTTCGCGAAGTACGCAGACACCTCTGTTGGGAGCGGACGCATCCGCAGGAAACCCGCCAATTATGATTTTCGTCTTTATTAAAGAGATAAAAGCGCCTCGAAGGGCTCGGAAAAGCCGAAGCGGCCAGTGATGAATCGGAAATTCGGGAGCAGGCTCACGCCTTTAAAAGCTGTTCCGGTACCTTTGGAGGCAAGAAACTCCTGGCCACTGCTCAGGAAATGGAAGACTCGGCCAGTCACGCCAATGCTTGTTCTAATGGAGCTGCCGTTATCAGAGTAAGGCAGGTGACAGAGGAGACGCTGGTCGCATATTTTGCTATTGATATCATCTGCAGGCATCTTGAACAATAATGATTTGGACCATCCAATAAGAGAAGTAATTATGTCGGGTGAAAATCGTCTAGGCGTGCTTTTGGTGGAGGACTGCCCATTTAGCGCAATGGCTTATCAAAGTTTTCTGCAGGGTAACTATGCTGTTCGGGTTGCCCATACCGGCTCGGAAGCTCTGGAACAGTTAGCCCAGCATAACTTTAATGTGGTTATCACCGATGTCATGTTACCGGACATGAGCGGTCTGAGCGTTCTGGATAAGATTCAGGCTGAAATGCCATCACTGCCGGTCATCGTAATCACCGCTCATGGTTCCGTTGATATGGTGGTTGACTCCATGCAGCGCGGTGCCAGCGATTTTATTTCGAAGCCGTTCGACGAGGCCCGCCTCGAGGTCACACTCAAAAACATCCTCAAAAAGCAGAAGCTCGAAGAAGTTGTTCATCAGTACGAGAACATTTACAGACGTGAACAGTTTCATCAGATGATCGGTGCCTCACTGCCCATGCAGAATGTTTACCGTATCGTCGAAAGTGCAGGGAAGAGCAACGCATCGGTTTTTATCACTGGTGAGAGCGGCACCGGCAAGGAATTGTGCTCAGAGGCTCTGCACGCGGAGAGCCCTCGGGCCAACGCACCTTTTATTGCTTTGAATTGTGCCGCCATTCCCCGTGATCTCATTGAAAGCGAAATATTTGGCCACGTGAAAGGCGCATTCACCGGGGCGTCGGTGGCTCGAGACGGAGCTGCTATGCGAGCGTCTGGAGGTACACTTTTCCTGGACGAAATTGGAGAAATGCCGTTGGACCTTCAAAGCAAACTCTTAAGGCTGATCCAGTCGGGAACCTTTACTCCAGTGGGAGACAGTAAAGAGCTGAAAGTTGATATTCGCTTTATTTGCACAACGAACCGGGATCCGCTCCGTGAAGTGCAGGAGGGGCGGTTTCGTGAAGACCTGTATTATCGATTGCACGTAATTCCTGTTCATATGCCTCCATTGCGAGAACGTGGACGCGACATAATGCTGATCGCTCAGTCGTTGTTAAAACAATATGCAGAAGACGAGAAGAAGGATTTTCGGGGTTTCAGCAAGGATGTTGAGAAAGTCTTCATGCAGTATGACTGGCCCGGTAACGTCCGGGAACTGAGCAATGTGGTCAGAAATATGGTGGTTTTGAATGAGGGCAGAGTCATTGACATATCGATGCTGCCTAATCTGATTCAGTCTCAGAAGTCAAAGAGCAGCAGGGCATGGGCGCTTGGGAATAACCCTCCAGGCTTTGGGGAAGTGGCTCCAGTACCACGAACCGAAGGCGGTCTCGGCGAAATTGCTGATGCCGTTCAGTCCGATTCAGGTAACCAAGAGATCCTGCCGTTCTGGGTTGAGGAGAGGCGCATCATCGAATCCGCCATTGAGAAGTGCGATGGCAATGTGCCGCGGGCTGCGGTCCTTCTGGAACTCGGTGTCTCAACCATTTATCGCAAGAAACAGCAGTGGGATAAAGCGCAAATTGCCCGAGAGTCAATATGACTCCCATTTTGAGAAGGCACAATTTGAAGTTTGAGGTGGTGCTATAAATATTTGAAAAATAAGCAATAAATAGTTGGCATGCTAAGTGCTTTTCCGGTAAAAGGTCCTTTATCGGAGATTGTAATGCCGCTGAAACATTTTTTCGGAAACCTTGCCGTCGGTAATAAACTCGCAGCCAGCTTCGCTATCCTCCTCATACTTCTCATCATCGTATCCGCCGTCGGTTATTCGTCGCTTGATACCTATCACCGCGGCGTTTCGATTGTGAAGCACGCCAACGCCGCCGAAATTGACTTGCTGGAGGCGGAAAGAGACGAAAGAAACTTTGCGATTACACAGAATTCCAAATACATAAACCACGCCATCGAGTTCGTTGCTCACGCTGAAAGTGCGCTGATGCCTCTGATTGAGATGAATGAGGCAGGCAGTGAGGACCGACAACTGGCAGACCAGATTCTTGAGGGTACAAGGTCCTACGAGGCTCTTCTGAAAAAGTACGAAACGGCCATCTCCGGACCACCAGACACCGTCAGATCCCTTGAAAAGGAAATGTACGCTGTTGCGACCAGTACCATCGATATGATGGAGGAGTTGAAATACGGTGAGCAGGCACAGTTGCAGGAAACATATGACCTCGCGGTTGCAGAAATCATTATCGTGACCATTGTCGCCCTCCTTGTTGCTATCGTTCTTGCATGGATGTTGACCCGATCAATCACCCGACCAATCAACGAAGCGGTCGACATTGCAAACAGCGTTGCCTCAGGCGATCTGACCGTGAATGTTCAAAGCCAGCGCGGCGATGAATTCGGTCAGTTGCTCGCAGCCTTTGGAACGATGATAACCAACCTCAGAGAACTGATTCGCGAGATCGATACCGGGGCGTCTAGTATTGCCTCATCTTCGGAAGAGCTTTCAACGGTAACCAACCAGACCAGTCAGGGCGTCGCAGAACAACAATCCCAGACCGACCAGGTGGCCACCGCCATGAATGAGATGGTCGCGACGGTCAATGATGTGGCCAAAAGTGCAGAAGCTGCATTTGAGGCTGCCAATCACGCCAGCGAAAAATCCAGTAAAGGTGAAAAGGCGGTCCGGGAAACTCTGGATCTCGTTGCCGAGCTGAACAAACAAAGCGTTAATGTGATGGAACAGCTCAACGGCCTGCAAGGGGAAACCAACAACATTGCGACTGTGCTGGACGTAATCAAGTCGGTTGCCGATCAGACCAACCTGCTGGCGCTGAACGCTGCTATAGAGGCCGCCCGTGCAGGCGAGCATGGGCGTGGCTTCTCGGTGGTGGCCGACGAAGTGCGGTCACTGGCTCAGCGTACCCAAAGTTCTGCCGCCGAGATTGAAACCCTGATCAGCAACCTGGTTACCAGCGCGGAAACATCGGTTTCCAGCATGGAGACTGGCAACAAACTTTCGGAACAGACTCTAGAGAGGGCACAACTGGCCGGCACTGTTATTCAGGAAATGGCGCAAGGGGTTGAGGAAATCCGTCAGCACAACAGTCAGATTGCAACGGCTGCTGAAGAGCAGAGTTCCGTGGCTGAAGAGATCAATCAGAATGTCACTCTGATCCGTGATGTGGGCGATCAGTCTGCGGCTTCTACCGAGCAGGTTTCAGCTGCCAGTGACGAGCTGGCGCGACTTGCCGAAGGCCTCAATACGCAAATTGCCCGTTTCAAGGTGTGATCTGGAAGATACGTTACACAAAGGGTCCGGCCATGAATCGGGCCGGGCCTTGTCCAGAATAAGCTTCACTACTGCAAGGGAAATGGCGGTCACCGGCGGGCATTTGCTTGGTCTCCAGCGGATGTTACGTCGCAAGAAATATCCATCGGATTCATCAGCTCGGACAAGGATAAACGTTCTATCCTTTCGGCGATCTCCGTCCTCGAAGAGTTAGATTTTTGGTGATTTTTGTCTGACAACGATGGCTTACCAATTTTAGAGTTCAGGAATCATGAAACCACTAGAGGACAATGCCCGCCTAAATGAGTTGTCTTTTCTCAACATTCTGGACACGCCCCCGGAAGAGCGTTTTGACCGCCATACACGCCTAGCATCGATCATCTTCGATGTTCCCACTGCCTTCATTACTTTTATTAACCATGAGCAAGTCTGCTTCACATCCAAAATCGGAACCGAAGCTGTTGAAGCAAATCGGACAGACAGCCTGTGTCAGTACACTCTTGGTCTCGGGTTTCTAGAGATCAAGGACACTTTTGAAGATGAGTTCTTCCGAAATCATACGGCAGTCAAAGGCTCGCCCCCGATACGTTTTTACGCAGCCTCGGCTCTGCATGGCCCGACTGGTCAGCCTGTTGGCACTCTGTGCTTGGTGGATTACGTACCACGGCACCTCCGTGAAAATGACCGCGCCCGACTTGAGGCACTTGCTCGGCTTGTGGAATCAGAAATCGAACGCGACATGGCGCTAAAGGATGATTGGCAGACCTTTCGGGATTCGACCTTACGGGATTCATTTACCGGGCTGCCTGGCGAAACGCTACTGGAGGAAAGTCTGGAGGGCCTGATAAAAACGGCGGAGGCTGAGCGAAGCCAATTGGCCGTCATACATGTGTACATCAAGAATTTTGATGCAATCGCCAGCCTCAGCGAAGGTCGTGGTCTGAATACGGTGGTGCAAGCGTTCGTTGACCGACTTGTAATGCATAATGAACATATATTGGGTTCAGGAAGGATCGCGCCTGACCGCCTCGCTCTGATTGTGCCTGTCGAATCAAGAACATCGACGTTGGCAATGGCACACCGGATACTGAACACACTGGCTGAACCTATTGAATTCGCAGATCGTGATTTACGCCCCGAAATCGGTATCGGCATCAGTGTTTATCCTGTGGACGGCACTGAAGCACATCTTCTTATAGATCTGGCACAGCGCGCCTGTGTGTTTTCCCCGTCGCAGATCGATTTCTATGATGCCAGCGGAGAGGCTAATGCAACGCGTTGGTATCTGATTCAGGATCGCCTCGGAAAGGCCATAATGAATCATCGGCTTACCCTGAGTTATCAGCCAATCTGGTCTGCAGACGGCACTCGTGTAATAAAATTTGAAGCATTGGCTCGCTGGCAGGATGAGGAATTGGGTGTGGTCAGCCCTGGAGAATTTGTACCCGTAGCCGAGAAACATGCCGGGCTTTCCCACCAGTTAACCCACTACGTATTGCGTATGGCCTGTTTGGAGGCGCGGACTTGGCAAACGGATCCCTGCGATGAGCCGATTCGTGTCGCAGTCAATATTCCTGCCGCAGAGTTTTACCGGCCAGAATTTGCACAATCGGTCTTACATCTGCTCCATGAGGTTGACCTTGAACCATCCCGATTAACGTTGGAATTGACCGAAGAAAGCCTGATCCAGAATATCGATCAAACCATCCTTACGATGGCGGAGTTATCGAGCCAAGGCATCAAATTGGCGCTTGACGATTTTGGAACTGGCTATTCGTCTCTGAATCATCTCAACCGATTGCCCGTGGATACCCTCAAGATCGACAAGAGTATCGTTGACCCACTGCCCGGCCACAAAAAAGGCCTGGAGATAGTATCTGGCTTCATCCGAATAGCTCATGCCATGGAACTGACAGTTGTTGCGGAAGGCGTGGAGCATGAGGCCCAGCGCCAGCTATTGTTAAAACTTGATTGCGACATGATTCAGGGGTATTTGCTAGGCCGACCTGTAACTGCGGACAAAGTACACGAATTACTGACGAATACGATCACGATCACCTGAAGGAACCTTCTTGGGAAATGTATTCAAAAAAGAGGTGGAAAATAAATGAGCAACACAATGAGTAGTGTTGACCAAAGGACCCAACTGGCTGGCGAAAACCGCATGGAACTCCTCATCTTCAAGCTTGGATACAATGATCAGCTTTTTGGGATCAATGTATTCAAAGTTCGAGAGGTCATTCCCTGCCCGAAACTCACTGATGTTCCTCATGTGGGATCGCATGTTATTGGCATCACCAACGTGCGTGGCGAAACCATTCCCGTAATTGACATGGAAACTGCTACCGGCGTGACAGGTGGTTTACGCCAGGCGGCCCTGGCTCTCCGGAGCGACACTGTCGCTGACAGTTCTGCCAGGCCATTACTCATTGTGAGCGAATACAACCAGAAAGTTCAGGCCTTCCTGGTTAAGAGCGTCGATCGCATAGTGAATCGTAGTTGGACGGACATAACGCCCCCACCAACTGGTCTTCCCGGCGGGCATTATCTGACGGCGACGACCCAGTTAGAAGACAATATTGTGGGCATTCTTGATGTTGAAAGAGTTTTGTCGGAGCTCGCGACCGAGATGGACGGCAATTTGTCTCAAGCGGTATCCGAGAAAAGCCGACGATGGACCAACGATGGCGACGAGCTTTATCCGATACTGGTTGTCGATGACTCCGCAGTAGCACGACGGCAACTGACTCGCGTTCTTACCGATATGGGGCTAAAAATCGAAACCTTTAATGACGGCGAGCAAGCGTACCTTCATCTGGAACAGGTTGTCTCTGAGGGAAAATCGATTTCGGATGTCTATCAGGCCATTATTTCAGACATCGAAATGCCAAGGATGGATGGTTACACGTTTGTTTCAAACGTAAAGGCTAATCCAGCCATGTCTGGTATCCCCGTCGTTTTGCACAGCTCCCTTACTGGTGGGTTCAACAAGGCCTTGGTGGAAAAAGTCGGGGCCGATGGGTTTCTTGAGAAGTTTGATCCCGATAAGCTTGCGAACTTTGTAATGGAGACTGTCGGAGCGACCAGAGCCATTGGATGACGGTGTTCTGGTGCCAAGCGTGAATCACCGTAGTTATATAGACGCCTCCGAGCCAAAAACAATAACCGGCTGACGAGGCAACTGGAGACGTTAACGGAGAACTTTTCTAAACACTGATTTTTTCCTATTAAAGGGGCTATCATGGACTCTAAAAAGCTTTTAATCGTAGCCCACGCGCCCTCCCGGAATACTCTCAAGCTACGGGAAGCTGTGGAGCAGGGTGCAAAACACCAGGATATTGAAAACGTCGAAGTTATCGTTCTTCCGCCATTGGAAGCCGGCCCGGAAGATGTTTTGGCTTGCGATGCCATTATCCTTGGTACCACTGAAAACCTCGGCTACATGAGTGGTGCTTTGAAGGATTTCTTTGACCGCAGTTACTACCCCTGCCTTGAGAAAACCCAGGGTTTGCCCTTCACCT
>OJEX01000182.1_pt1 | contig 13486 bp, 16 predicted proteins | sample 1593971 | NCBI WGS metagenome assembly OJEX01 (sample SAMN05416775, study PRJEB24817) | seawater metagenome | isolation source: Sea water | place: Canada:Atlantic | collected 2013-11 | reverse complement strand
GCTCGTCAGGCTCATAACCTGAAGGTCGTAGGTTCAAATCCTACCCCCGCAACCAGTTTTCTCTTCCTTGGCAAGTCTTAGATATAGACTCCAAGGATTCTACCGACAAGAGAAAAATGTTCGCAGGTGTCGCCCTCTAATTGGAGGCGGCACTTACGAGGTAAATTTCCCCAAAGATTTCAATAGCTTATAAAAGCAAAAAACCCGTCGGCTGCAACCAACGGGTATTTGAAAGGCTTAAACTGCCCACGTGAAATATGGGTTTCAGTTTAGGCAACGGGACCGCTATGTCAAGCGCAAAAGCGCCAAAACATTGCGATTTTATGCCTTTGCCGATAAAAAATGACGACGAACGAATCCATAACTGACAATGACGCCAGAATGGACGAGATCCAGTTTACGGGTATCGCCGCAAGGACAGATACTTATGAAGACCTTTTGCGGCTCGCAGATAGCTTTGGTGGTGCCCGTGAAGTAACAACGGCCTCCGTTGTCGGGCTTGTTTCCCGCGCAATTGCACAACGATCACCCTGCCTCACAGATCTTTCCGTCAGATTGCTGGTTGTCCTGATTGAACACGTCTATGATGAAAAGGCGTGGCGATCTGGTCGGCTCACAGTGTTCCCCGGTAACAGACGGCTGGCTGAAATTACCGGCAAGAATGAACGCTCAATCCGCCGAGCCCTTTCTCTTCTTGAGGCCAACCACTGGATAATACGACGTTACACCGAAACAAACACAAGAGCGTCTGGTAATGCGGGCATCGATCTAAGACCAGTGGCGGCACGCCTATACGAACTTCGCCAGGCGGAAAATTTCCTTGATGAGAAGATTGAAGCTGCACGGGAATACAAACGTCAGGAACGAGATGATTTGGCGCGAATGGAAGCGCAGCAGAAACCCGTTTCAGAGACACAGAAAGAGCATAAAGAGCATAAAGAGTCCGGGGGGGCGGACACATCTGTCCACCATAAATCCTACAAGCTAAATCCCGGTTCTACGAACCTTGTACAAAGCGGGGCTTCGCAAGCGACGCTTGGGCATGGATCGAACAGTTCGTTTAATGACATCGATGTGGATACTGAGATCCTGTTCTTGATGGTTCAGTCATCCCCTACTCTTCAAAAACAGCTCACAGCAGCAGAACTTTGCGAATTGGTCGGGCCGGAGCCGTCTGGAGCCGCAATCCAGTCTGTGGTTTCCGCCGTTCGGTGGATATTGACCAATCAGGTCAAGCTCAGGCCGGCTGTCTGGCGCGTGGCGCTTGACAAGCATGGATGGGCAGCGCTCGCGGCCGTTGTCGTTGCTGTTGACCGGCAGGGTGTTCGAGATCCGGCCAGCTATCTGTATTCCATGCTCAAAGCAGCTCGCTTGCGTGACACGGTTCGCCATAGCCTTCGTGCCCTGGAACGTCAGGAGGGCGGTTATGCTTGAGTTGGCTTCAAACTCTCAACGACAGGCTGAAACACTTGCTGATCGCACTGCCATGTTCCGGGCCAAAGCTCGCGCTCTTTCCCGGTTGCGGCGCTGGAATGGTGCGAGTGACATTACCGTTGCACAGCATTTGGTCGATGCCTGCGACCGCGCCCCCTTGGAAGTCAAAAGTTACATCCTTTTGCATGACATTGAGGAAGACGAAACCGGGGATCTGATCACGCCGATCAAGAACCGGATGCGTGAGCTTGGTATTTGGGTCGAGTTTGAAACCCATGTCGTCATGCCCATCCGTCGCAAGTTCACGTTGGCGGCCGGACTTGAATGGCCATGCCCGCATGCGATCCTCGAACAGATTGAAGATATCGATCAGCGTTTGAAGGCAACCGAATACCGGGATGCCGTGGACCATTTGGTTGTCGAGGATTTCTGCCCGGGCGATGTGCTGCCATATCCAGAATTCATGTTGCCCTGGAGCCCGCAGAAGGCCGAAGCGCAATTCATGGACCGGGCAATTCGCTATCTCCCTGCGTTGGGAGGTGGCAATGGGTAACATTCATCCCATCAGTGTCCCGACGCCAACAGTCGAAACCTACGGCGAGCTTCAGACCGCTTTCGATCACTTCAACCGGACGATATTCGGCGGGAAGCTGCCCGCTTGCCTCATCACGCTTCAGAGAAACAAGCGAACCTTTGGCTATTACTCCTATGAACGGTTCGTTTGCGGCAGCACAGGTGAGCTTACTGATGAAATTGCCATGAATCCGAGCTATTTCGTCGCCCGGCCTATTCGTGTGACCCTATCCACCCTTGTTCATGAAATGGCGCACCAATGGCAATTCCATTTCGGCAAGCCCGGGCGGCGTGGTTATCATAACCATGAATGGGCTGATTTCATGGAGCAGATTGGCTTGATGCCGAGCAATACAGGTGAACCGGGCGGGCGTCGTGTCGGTGAACAGATGACCCATTACATCATAGATGATGGGCCATTTGACCGTGCGTGCGCGGATCTGTTGACGACTGAATATACCTTGTCCTGGTTCGACCGCTTCCCGCCAGTAGAACCCGAAGACGTTGACCTTGGCGAGCTATCCCGCAAATCCGCTGTGGCTGCCATTCATCAGGTCACCACTGAAAACAAATCAAATCGCGCCAAGTATCGTTGCCCGTCATGCTCTGCCCAGGTCTGGGGCAAACCCGGTCTCAAAGTGCATTGCGGTGAAGAGACATGTAATGGCGTGGCATATCAGCCCGTTGGTACAGTGGGGACAGTATGAGTGATGCACTGATAACAGCCATCAAAACCGGCAACATTTTGCCGGTGGCATTCCGATTTTCTTTCACTTCGAAGTCTGTCATCCAGAAGCATTGGCCCCGGATGTTAATATTGGACTGGTTTGCGATAAGGACTACAACAATACTAAAAAAGTACCGATACAATATTGGTTCGATATTTATCTCATTCTCCATCCATCCCGTCTTTGAGGCGAGCGCTATTGAGTGTTTTCAATGGCCCTTGCGTGAAAGTCGGGGTGCCTACGCCTATGATGGCGATACGATCTACATCCGAATGCCCGGTCTACCTTCTGTGATTGCCGACATGTCAGTTCGGGTAGGTGGCGTTGATACACCGGAGATCCGTGGGCAATGTGAAGCAGAGAAAGGGCAGGCCATACAAGCGCGAGAACGTGTGCGCAGCCTTCTTGATCATGCAATTCAATCCAACATTTCGGTTCAGTTCTGTGATCCCAAGTGGGGGCGTTATGGCGGACGCGTTGTCGCATGGGTCGCAATCGGGGATGCCTGGCTACATGACATCTTGATCAATGAGGGACTTGCGCTTCCCTACGATGGCGGCATGCGCGAAGGCTGGTGCAATGCCTCATAACCGCGGACTAAAAAATACTTTTTCAGTATCAAATTAATGCTTGTCTCAAGCGACAATATTAGATATAAATAAATACTGTTTAAGTTTTTTATTAGTATAATTTTAGTATTAAATAAATATTTAGTTAGTATCGTTTGAGTTAAGTTTTTAGATAACAGGAGCGGAGGAGAAGGTGAACGACAAAAGGAAGTTTGGCGGCAATCTCTGGTCAGCAGAGCGCAAGATCCTGGCGCGGGCCTTTGAATTGAAGGCCGCACAGGAACTGCAATCTCTCCTGATCGAGAAGATCGCGATCTTGCCTGAAACATCGTCCGATCAAATCAAGCCTTTCCAGATCGGTGCCCACGACCTTTTTCGTGCCATGGCAAGTTCGGAAACCTCGCTTGCTGATTTGAAGGTCGCATTGAGGCGCTATACCGGTGCAACCGGATACCAGATGGCCATAGGCCTTGATGAAAGTGTTCGCTACCGTTTGGACGGTTCAGTTGATGCCCCTGTGTCAGATGACAATCGCGAACATGCGCGTACCATCGTTAAACGGCGATTTGCAAAGATGCGTCAAAGCCATGTTGGGGCGAAAGATACTCAGGTACGAGAACGCGCCAACTCAGGTACATGAAAAATATTTTACCGATACTGATTATGTATTGATTTAATTCAGGAGCAATGCTGTGATTGTCTTGTTTGGAAGCCGCAAGGGTGGTTGTGGAAAATCGACGACGGCGGTTAATGTTTGTGCCGCTCTCGCACACCGTGGGAATGATGTCGTGCTGGTGGATGCCGACCCTCTAAGCACTGCTGCAAAATGGGTTCTGGATCGGGATGAAAACCCCGACCTTCCCAAAGTCCACTGCGTTCAGAAATATGACAATATCCGGGACACTCTGGTCGATATGAACAATCGATACGAGTATGTGATTGTTGATGCACCGGGGAAAGACAGTCGGGAGCTTCGCACAGGAATGACAGCGGCTCATAAGCTGATCGTACCTTTCAAGCCCTCGAATGCGGACCTGGATACTTTGGGCGAACTGCAAAAAATCATTGTTGAAGCACGGGATTTCAATCCTGGGCTTGAAGTCCATGGTCTTATGGCGATGGTTCCCACCAATCCAGTCATTCGTGAACGTGAAGAGGCTCGTGAATATCTGGCAGACTTTCCCGAAATCGAGTTGCTTGCCGAGGTCATCTGTGAGCGCAAGGTTTATCGGGATGCCCTTCCGGAGGGTCGTAGTGTCGTCGAGATGGACAACCCCAAGGCAGCTTCCGAGATCAATGCTCTGATACAAAGGATATTTTGATGGTCAAGCGACGTGAGCAGAAAAACTCGGAGATACCTAACGTTGATCCCAAGCGGGTTGAAGAATTTGCAAGCCGGGTGGATGAAGGTGCCAAGCCCGGCCGGATGGGGCGGCCGCCAAAAGCCCCAGGCATGAAACGTGATTACAAGGCGATCAGCTTACCATTCAACCAAGCGGAGTGGGAGCTTCTGGAGGAAGCAGCCGAGAAGTCTGGGCGTTCCAAGAACAACTTCATTCGCTGGGCTATAGCCAAGGCGGCGGACGATTTATTCGGGGAATAATCGAATTTTGTTCAGGTGCAACCAAGAGGAGTAATTTTAATGCACGCCCTTAAAAAGTCCCTAATCGTTTTGGCTTTCGTGACCAGTTCCGCTTATGCAAATGAGCTTCCGGAGAAGACGTTTCCTATCACAGATACTTACGCCGTAAAACCTGCCGGGGACGGTTGGGCACATGATACCTGCAACATCCACAAAGGGGACTCTGTTGTTCTCCTGGGGCATGCGGAAGAATTCGGTTACCTGATGACTTATGAAAGCGAGATGGTCCTACCAGAAGAGCTCAACAACGGATGCCAGCACGGTCAGGATGTATGGCTAACACCTGATCAGTACAAAACTGTCCAGCAGGCTCGTGAGGATGCTGGACGTGCAGCCCGCCAACAGGCTGAATATGATCGAATTCGACAGAAGAATAGCAACGCTTCATCAGGAGCATGTCTTCTTGACAATTCATGTGACTAACCAGCCATATTCATAATTGGAGTTGAGCTCGAATATGCTTGTAGCAATCTCCGTAAAGTGATCTATCCATTACAATGTTATACGTCTCTCCAGTCTTGCTTCGGAACCGTCAACAGTTGCAGGTTCGGTCTGCTCTAGGCCAATGAAAAAAGCGTCAGTTCACGCACGGATCTACCGAGTGGATTGATGTTCTGGTGCTTGGTGCCCTAGTAGATCCGGATCCCGTCGCTTCACCCTCCCCCTGTCTCGTACATGTTTATTTGATTGCTCCACATGATTCTATGTGTGAATGTACATAAAATTATGTGTTCAGGGCTTTGATGCAATGGTTTATGAAAAGTTTCTCCACGATCTCGCGCGAGCAGGCCTAAGCGTCAGGGCGTTTGCCGAATTAATTGGAATGAACCCTAATTCTGTTTCAAATTACGCCCGTTCAGGTGTGGTTCCTGACCATTTGGCGATCATTGCAGCACTCGTGGCTGAGATGGGCGTTAATGGGCTCGATTTCCAAGGGCTGTTGGCGAAGGTGGAACTAACCGCTAAAAAGCCTCGCGGCCGAGCAAAGTCCGGCCAGTTCGGGGGCGACCGGCAGGTGCCACTGGATCTTGACGAATGATAACGTTCTATTCTCTCTTGCAATATCGAGCTAACCATTTGGGTTGGCTACTCTGGTTCGAGGCAGAACTATGATCGGTATGATCAATATCCTTGATGATCTGGGCGCTGATCGCGACGGCATTCGTCTATTCCACAATCCGGCGCCAGAGTTGCTTGCCTATTCGACAATTCTCATGGCTCGCGAGAGTGACGACGATTTACGCCTGGTTGAAGGTGTTTATGAGTGGCAAGGGTGCCCGTTAGTATTCCTTGTAGATGGCGACCGGCTAAACGGAGACCTTGAGCAGCTTAAGCGAATTCGACGGATTCTCGCCATGCGAGGTGATGCGCCATACCTCGGAGTGGTTTTCCCAGGAAGGTTGGATGTATATCGGATCGCACTAGATCGCCATGCTCTTTCTAAGGTGCGCGTTGATGCCGGCGTCTCCGATGATGAAACTTGGCTTACCTTGCCGCGCTTGGCGAACCTGCGCCCGGCTGCTGAAGTCAATGATAGGACGTGGATCACCGGCGTCATTCTGAAATTACTTGATCAAGCTATATCGTCTCTCAAAGCCGATGCCGACCTTTCGGGTGAGGACGCGATATCATTGGTCGGACGGGCGCTCTTCATGCGTTTTCTTGCTGATCGCGGTTTACTGCCTTCAGCTAAGGATATTACGGGGAGGTATACGTCGGTCAACGAAGCTAGCCCTGAAGAACATGAGCTGTTCGACCAACCAGATTTAGTGCGCCTCTCTTGTTTGTGGCTAGATAAGACCTTCAACGGTGAGCTGCTCCCGTTGTCAAATGCAGTGTTTCCGAAACTTACCTTGGAAGCATGTCATGTGCTTGGTAATATTCTGCGGCGCGCTGAGGGTGGCCAACTGTCACTGGGATGGAGAGAACAGTGGGATAATCTGGATTTCTCACACATTCCGGTCGGTGTGCTTAGCCAAGCTTATGAGTATTATCTGCGAAAGCATGCCCCAAAGAAGCAACAGCAGGAGGGAGGCTTTTATACTCCTCATCCGATTGCCAATTTGATGGTTTCGGCGGCGTTTCGTGGATTGGATAGTCAGGGCATTTCTGCCGCCGCGCGGATATTGGACCCCGCAGCCGGCGCAGGCGTTTTTCTGCTTGCGGCGTTTCGTGAGTTAGTTGCTGCGCGTTGGAGATCCGACGGTCAAAGACCTGGCACGACGGCGCTCCGCGAAATCCTTTATGGTCAAGTCCGAGGGTTTGACATCAACGAAGAAGCGTTGCGTTTTTGCGCTCTTGGTCTCTACTTGCTTTCAATTGAACTCGACCCCAATCCTCGACCGGTGGACAAGCTACACTTCGACGATTTGCGCGGGGTCGTTTTGCATCGTCCAATCGACACCACTGATATTGATCGCCCCGAAGCAAAGCAACTGGGTAGCCTCGGCCCACTAATTAGTAAGGAGCATGATGGTCAGTACGACCTAGTGATTGGGAACCCACCGTGGGCCAGTGCGACCGGACTGGAAGACTGGAGGCTCCTGCTTGCGGAAGTTCACGATATCGCTCGAAGCAGAGGCCTAGCCGATATCGCTCCTCCTTCTTTGCCCAACGCAGTTCTTGATTTACCGTTTGTCTGGCGAGCAATGCGTTGGGCAAAGCCTGATGCTCAAATCATATTTGCACTACATGCGCGCTTCCTCTTCCAGCAAGGGGATGGTATGCCGCTTGCCAGACAGAGCCTCTTGGAAGCGATTGATGTGACATCGATCATCAACGGCTCTGAGCTACGCCGGACAAAGGTCTGGCCGAGCATTTCGGCTCCGTTTTGCCTCCTCTTTGCCGTTAACCGACCTTCGCATACAGCGTCCGGATTTCGGATGCTTACCCCTCGCTATGAAAAGAGCTTCAATAACGCCGGAGTAATGCGGATCGACGCGGCTAACGCATACGTTGTGCGTCCACAAGACCTGCGGGAGCGTCCGGAAACACTGAAGATCCTATTTCGCGGTAGTGAGGCTGATCTTTCGCTAATTGATAGGGTGAGGCGAGGCAGTTTCACGAAGCTAAGCCGCTATTGGCAGGAGTTATGTGACGGGGAGCTTGCCAGTGGAAACGGCTACCAAAAAATTCGAGATAGTAGCAAGAGGCAGGATGATGGAAATATCGGTGAGGACGCTACTCCAATGCATGGGCTTCCTCATCTTGATGACGTGTCGTCAGCGACCTTAGTCATTGACCCCTCACGGCTTCCGGCTTTTGGTGCGAAGCGCCTTCATCGTGCGCGAGATAGAGCGATCTATAACGGACCGATCTTGCTCGTTCGCAAATCTCCGCCAGCCAAGCTACAGAGGATACAGGTGTCAGTCTGCGATCAAGACATTGTATTCAATGAGAGCTGGTATGGGTTTAGTGCCAAGGGAGCTGATAAAGCTTCTTTGTTGACTCGCTATCTTGCACTTGTACTTGGTAGTCGCGTCGCGCTTTGGATATCTCTGATTACCAGTGGCGAATTCGGCTTTGAACGTGAGGTTGTTGAGAAATCCATCCTTGAGGAGGTCATGATTCCTCCGTTTGAAACACTTTCGCAGGATAAGGTGCGGGAGGTGCGCGACCTTTTTGCTCGGTTGGAAGAAGAGGGCGGTGATGTTTGGCCAGACGTCGATGTTTGGGTCGCAAAACTGTATGGGTTGGGCGAACGGGACGTGACCATTATCGAAGATACGTTGCGGTTCAATCTCCCTTATGCCTCAAATCGGGAGTTGGCACAGAGCGAACCTTCAATCGACCAGATCGAAAACTATTGTCGAACGCTGGAGGCCGAACTCGCCAGATTTGCACAACGCTTCGAATGTACTGTTCGTGTAGACTATGCTCCTACTCGACAATCGTCCCCTTGGCACGTGCTTAACATTTCTACGTCCCGCGACACTGAAACTGAAAACCAGATGGTGAGTTCACTTGCCGAGATTCGTACTCTTACCGCAGTTGCTGATCGCACCAGTGCGACTGAAATAATCATGGACAACGGCAAGCATCGCTTAGCTATTTTGATCCTTGCTCAATCCCGATACTGGAGCGAAACACAAGCACGCCTTGCTGCCCAGCGTATAATCTGGTCAAGACCGGAGTTGTTTACGGAGCTTCCTGCGGTATGAGCAGAACGCCCTCGATGTTGCAAGATCATTTGTCAGAATTGATCCGCGGGCAAGAGTTGCCGCTGCCGGCACTTGATCACTTGCATGTTGAAGTCATCCTAGAACTACTGCAGAACGCCTATACTGGCATCAAAGCGGACTACCATGCGGCAGTCTCCAGCGGCGAAGAGAAACATCTAAACAGTTTAATGGTTGATCGCTTGAACCATCTAGTAGGCGAGAACTCTTTGGCCAGTCTGTTGGTTAGGTCGGTTTCTCGTGGTACGGAAACGAAGAATTACGACGCAACCCGTTTTGAGATGCGGCCTGATATCCAGATTTCCCTGACGAGCCGGCAGCACTTGTTTCCGTTGATTGTTGAATGCAAGCTCATCCATATAGCGAAGGGAAAGACAGTTGACCTCTATTGCCGGGATGGTTTAGCTCGGTTTACAACTGGCGACTACGCTTGGACTAATCAGGAGGCCCTGATGCTAGCCTACGTCAGGGACGGGGTTTCTACCACCAGCCACCTAAGTCCATTTCTCGAGGCGGCAACGCGACGTTCACCACCTGAGTATGCAGTGGTGTCACTACCACAAAAATGCGCGGTCTCATTGCCTGATGCCGCCCGATCCGAGCATGGGCGCTACTTCAAATATGTGCATGGTGGCCAAGGTGGCAAATTACCAGGGGATATTGCTGTGTGGCACTTATGGGTTAGCTAAAAAAAGCAGGTAGAAACGGTGTTATAAGGCTAACAGGTGTCTAACGGATTACAGGAATGTCACGCCATCTGGTCGTATAGCATGGTGACCGATTGCTGGAAGTCATAAACCAGTCCAGACCATTCGCTCGGGGCCTTCTACCAATTGTCACAACCTCCTTCCCAAATCTTCCCTCAAGCTGATCAATCGCTTTCATCAAGCTGTTGTTCGTTTGACATTGCCCTGTGAAAAGGTCTCTTGGTGCATCCTGCGGATTGCACAAACCTAGCATTAGAATGCCGGCTTTTTTCACTTCCAACCCGTCAGTCCAGATCCGCTGCATGTTTTGGCCAACTAAGTTATTCATGGTCCTGGTATCATTAGTGGCCGGTGTCAGAGTCAGTTCAAAACCACGGGAGAACTGTGGTCGATTTATCTTGAATCTGTTGCTTAGAATGAAGAGTTGAAACCTGCGTGCGACTAAATTCATACGACGAAGCTTCGAGCACGCTCGACCAGCAAAAGAGATCAAAGCTTCTCTCAGCATTTCCCTGTCGTTAATCTCTTTCCCAAAGGAGCGGGACACAGAAACGGTTTCCCGCGAGGCTGGGCTGTCATCGAGATCGATACAGCGAATGCCGCGCAGTTCGCGCACGGTTTTCAGGCCGCCGACCGTCATCATGTTCCGTGCGGCTGTATCAGGCATATCGCGAAGTTGGAGGGCAGAGGTAACGCCGATGGTCGAGAGCTTGAGGGCGAACTTTCGCCCAACTCCCCAAACGTCGCCTGCCTCAGTGCGCTCCAGGGCGAGGTCAATCGATTTCTGATCATTGAGGACAACCACGCCTTTTGCCTTGGGGGATTTCTTTGCCAAGCGGTTTGCTAGTTTCGCCAGCGTTTTTGTGGTCGATATGCCGATCCCGACAGGTATCCCGGTTTCGCGCAGAATCTTCGCTTTCAGGTCCCGTGCCCATCGATCATGATCAATGGGCATTTTGTCCAAGTCGATGAAAATTTCATCAATCGAATAGATTGCGCTGTCCGGCACCTCGTTTGCTATGAGCGTCATCACCCGTCGGCTGATATCGCCATAAAGCGCATAGTTGCTGGATTTGACGATCACGTCATGCCGACGTACCAGGTTGCGGATCTGGAACAGAGGTTGCCCCATCTTGATCCCCAACTCCTTTGCTTCAGGGCTTCGTGCAATCGTACATCCGTCCTTGCTTACATTACATTTAATATAGTTCGTTATTATTCAGATCTCTGATTTAAAAGAGTAAATACAAGTATATTATTATTTTTGTTCATACAAAAACTGTTCAGTCAAATTGTATAGGCGGTTAGAAGATAAATGCATCAACACTGACTCGATGAAAATAGATTGGCCAATTGATGATGATCGCATGTATGTAACCCTACAATGTAAATATACAGGATTGCATCTATCAGTGCGTAAACTCGAAATTATGGGTAAGCGGATTAAATGGTTGATCTTACCTTTGCATGAGAGTGAGACAGACCGGCATCTCATCGGATTATCTGGTTGATGCTTCACCTACTGCTGGTGCATGTTTCCTTCGCTAATTCCAGCAAGAACCCCACACGCCTCAACTTCCCGGTCATCGTTGCAACTCGCTCTCAGTGAAACGAGTTGTTTCTCAAGCGCTTGCAGAGCGGTTATCTGCGACCGCACATGAGAGATGTGATCATCGAGCAAGGCGTTGACGGCGGTACAAGGCTGATGAGGGTCGTCCTGATAGCTCTGTAGTTCGTGAATCTCAGCCAGTGACAGGCCCAGGATTCTGCAGCGACGGATGAAGGCCAGCCCCTCACCATGCTTCTCGGTATAGACACGGTAACCGTTGTCCTGCCGATCAGGCGGCGGCAACAAGCCCTGCTGTTCATAGAAGCGGATCGTCTGTGTTTCGACCCCTACCAACTGCGCCAACTGACCAATGCGCATCAGCCTCCTCCCCAACGGATTCTTTACTCTATTGACCTTATAGTAGCTTTATAGTTTTAAATGGTACCACAACATTGTTCAAGTGGAGTCGTATCATGAGCAAATCCTGTGGTGGCGCCTGTGGCGGTGATGCAACGTCCGCAGCGGATACCGATATACAGGCCTCCTCCGAGGCGCCAGGGAGATGGGTCAGTGTTTATGCCGTGCCGAAGATGGACTGTCCATCAGAAGAACGAATGATTCGCCTAGCCCTGAACGGCTTTGAGGAGATTCGGGCGCTGTCCTTCGACTTGTCGAACCGCCGGCTGAAGGTCGTGCATGACGGCGAGGTCGAGCCCGTCACCTCGAAACTGAAGACCTTGGGGCTAGGCGCCTCGCTTCAGGAAACCGTCGCTGCAAATCCGGAGACCATCAAGGCCGCCGAGTTTTCGGCAGCTTCTGCTAAGCAAGAATCCGGGACCCTGCGCTGGTTGCTCGGCATCAATGCACTTCTGTTCGTGGTGGAAATGACTGCCGGTCTGATCGCCCAGTCCACCGGCCTGATTGGAGAATCCCTGGACAATTTTGCCGATGCGGCGGTGTACGGGCTTGCCCTTTATGCGGTTGGACATAGCGTGAAAATGCAGCTACGCGCCGCGCATCTTGCGGGTGTACTGCAACTGATCTTGGCTGTTGGCGTACTCATAGAGGTGGTGAGACGCTTTGTATTCGGTAGTGAGCCTGAATCGCTGGTGATGATGGCTATCGCATTCGTCGCGTTGATTGCCAATACCAGTTGTCTGCTGCTGATAGCCAAACACCGGGAGGGCGGAGCGCACATGAAGGCAAGCTGGATATTCTCGGCCAACGACGTGGTGATCAACCTGGGGGTCATTACCGCCGGCGTTCTGGTCGCGTGGACCGGTTCCAATTATCCGGATCTGATTATCGGCACCATCGCGGGGGGCATTGTACTTAACGGTGCCAGACGCATTTTGGCGTTGAAGGGTTAAATAATGCTCATTATTGGCAAAAAGCTCTCGCCGTATGCCCTATTGTCCATATCGGGCCTGCTGGCAGCGTCTGATCAGGCTGTAAAGTGGCTGGTGCAGCAATCAATGGCCTATGGCGAGTATGTTTCGGTGACCCCGTTCTTTAACTGGGTGCACCTATGGAACACCGGTGCCGCATTCAGTCTTTTTGCGAATGGTGGAGGCTGGCAGCGCTACTTTTTTATCGGAATCGCGGTAGTGGTCTCGATTTTTCTGATCAAGCTGATCCTTGAAAATCGTCATAAAGGAGAAGCCATCGCTTACAGTCTTATCCTCGGTGGCGCCATGGGCAACCTGATTGACCGGGTCTTTCGCGGCTATGTTGTGGATTCCTTTGATTTCTATTGGCGAGACTGGCATTGGCCGGCCTTCAACCTGGCTGATATTGCAATTGTCCTCGGTGCCTTACTTTTCGTTTCCAGCAGCTTGTTGGGTAAAAAAGCAAACACCAATGCCGAGCCGGATGGATCTGACTGACACCTACGCCTATACAACACCATGACCGAACTTCCCGACAACATCCTTCACCTGCCGCAATACCAAGTACTGGGCTGCAAATCAACCGACGACGAAATGCACTTCCAGGTGGACGTGCCCGATCCCATCGCCTGCGAGGAATGCGGCGTGCAGGGTGAGTTCGTACGGTTCGGCAAGCGTGACGTTCCCTATCGTGATCTGCCCATCCACGGCAAGCGGG
>OJEX01000179.1_pt1 | contig 13601 bp, 8 predicted proteins | sample 1593971 | NCBI WGS metagenome assembly OJEX01 (sample SAMN05416775, study PRJEB24817) | seawater metagenome | isolation source: Sea water | place: Canada:Atlantic | collected 2013-11 | reverse complement strand
TAAGAAGTGATCAATAATCGTTAGATCATAAACTATTCCCTCTATTTGCGACAGACAGAACCCGCAGGAGTCATAGAGAAAAGTGCTTTAGTGATTAGATTAAGCTTACTTACAAATGATTTAGTCTTCATTACTAGTACCTTCAATCAGTTAAGTCTTATTTGTAAGTATAGACAACAATTAGCTACAACAGAGTCTGAGGCTTTATCTAGACAACAAGTATTTTACAATATAGAGGCATTAACATCATTTAAATCATAGTGTTAACTAAGTCACTACGCTATTTTTGAATCCAGAAACTTGAGTAAATATATTACCCCTAACTATTGTTAGGTTTTTTTAGAATATAAAGATGGGATAGTAATTACAAGTTCATTCCCTTTAACTAAATAATTGCAGTGAATTAAAATGAATGTATAGCGTTATTCAATTAGTAATTAATAATCAAAAAAGAGAAAGTAATTATGTCTAATAATATTAATTTTGAACAAGAAATAGATCAACTTTACACCGTGGCTGAGAAAGCGGCGCAGGCCTTTGAACACTTCAGTACAGAACAAGTAGAGAAAATTGTTAATGCCGTTGCAGAAGCTGCCGCAGAAAAAGCGGAGTTTTATGCTGAATGGGCGGTACGTGAAACGGGTTTTGGCAATGTGACTGACAAGATAGCCAAAAACCTGGCGTCCTCAATTGGATTGCTCGATGGCTGGAATGTCTCTGAGTATGTAGAACCGAATGTCGATTTTGAAAAAAAGATTATCTCTATACCCAAACCTGCTGGGATTGTACTGGCTCCAATGCCTTGCACCAACCCGACTCTATCGGTTAATTTCAATGTGCTTAGCAATCTAGTTGCTCGTAATTCGGTTATTCTGTGTCCTCATCCAGCAGCGAAAGAGTCCTGTACTCATGCAGCCCATTTCTTAGCTGAGGTTGCAGAGAATGCGGGAGCTCCTAAAGGCTGTATTCAGATTATGGCAGAGCCCAATATTGCTTTGGTTAATCTGTTGATGAAGGACCCTCGAACATCATTGATTATGGCAATAGGTGGGCCAGGTTTAGTACACGCGGCCTACAGCTCGGGTAACCCCGCGGTAGGTGTTGGTGCCGGTAATGTGGCAGCCTATGTTGATTCCACCGCAGATATTGAAAAAGCGGCGGCCGATGTTGTGCTCGGCAACAGTTTTGATTACGGCTTACCTTGTACTTGTGAGTCGGTGGTACTAGCTGAGCGCGCCATTGCTGCTGAGTTGAAATCGGCCATAGTAGCTAACGGAGGATGGTTTGCTGAAGGTGAAGACAATCAAAAACTGCGTGATTTTCTCTTTCCGGATGGCGTGAGTAACCCTGCAGCATTAGGCAAAAGTCCCCAGTGGATTGGTGAGCAATCTGCTGTTTCGGTGCCTGAAAATACAAAGTCTATCGTTATGGAAATCAGTCAACTTGGCCGAGATGAACCTGTTAGTAAAGAGAAAATGTTCCCAGTACTAGGCTTCTTTGTTGTTGACGGTGGGGTTGATAGCGCCATTGAACATAGCATGTCTATGCTAAACATGATGGGTAAAGGGCACTCTGCGGTAATACATACCACAGATCCTAAAGTGGTTGTTAAATACGCCTCAGCTTTACCTGTGTGTCGTATTGCCGTCAATACCGCAGGGATGACTGGCAGTGCAGGAATGTCTACTAATTTAGCAGTGACAGGCGCCATTGGTACAGGCTTCTTTGGCGGAAGTTCTACGTCAGAAAATATTGGGCCAAAGCAGCTGGTGCAGTACACCCAAGTTGCCTACGATATAGATCCCAGCATACAGATGGGAGATATTGAAAACGCCTTGATGTAACGTGTTGTTATTGACTAAAGCAGACATAAAAATTTATTTTTGACGTAAAAAGCCCTATTGAAAAAATATGTTTTCTTGTTTTATATATAAAATATATAAAACAAGAAAACAAGAAAACAAGAAAACAAGAAAACAAGAAAACAAGAAAACAATAAAACAATAAAACAAAGAGAGGGAAACAATGAAAAATACATTAATTAAAAACTCATTGAAAATCGCTATTACCTTAGCACTTAGCACTTCTGTTGTTAAAGCTGCTGATTTCTATTTTGGCGAAGACGATGACATATTACTATCTATTAATTCTCAATTATCTGTTGGTACAAGTATTAGAATGACTGACAGAGATCCTAGGTTTTATTCAGCAGCAAATAGTGTTGATGGCATCTTTGGTACATCAGAACAAGCTTCTACTGATGATGACACCTTAAACTTTGGTAAACATGATGCCTTTTCAACCATCATTAAAGGCTTTAATGATATCCAATTAGAAAAAAATGGCTTTGGCGCCTTTGTACGGGTGAAGTATTGGTATGATGATGAATTAAAGAATGGTGATAGACCTCACGGTAATAGCCCAAATGGTTATGCTGCAGGACAACCTTTAAGCGATGATGGTTTCACTGACACCGCGAAATTTTCAGGTATTCAATTACTTGATGCCTATGTATATGGCTCCTTTGATATTGCTGATATGCCCCTAGATGTTCGTTTAGGTCGACAAGTATTGAGCTGGGGAGAAAGCACCTTTATTCAAGGTGGTAATAATAATATTAACCCGCTAGATGTTAGTGCCTTAAGAAGACCTGGAGCAAAACTTAAAGAAGGCTTATTACCTGTTGGTATGCTGTCAGCAAATATGAGTGTTTCACAAGATTTAAGTATTGAAGCCTTTTATCAATATGAGTGGGAAAAAACACAAATTGATGGTTGTGGTACCTTTTTTGCCACCGTTGATTATGCCGCCGATGGTTGTGATTACATTACTCTTGGGCTAGCAGACGATGCAACAGCCGTTGCGGGTGGCCTTTACTCAAAAAGAGTTAATTATGATATAGAACCCGATGACGGAGGACAATACGGTTTAGCATTACGTTATTACTCAGAAGCTTTAAACGATACCGAGTTTGGTTTTTTCTACACGAATTTACACTCGCGCTTACCTGTCCTCAGTGTTTATCGCCAAGAATGGAGTAATTATGGACCAAACGAGAATACTCCACCCGTAGATTTAGTTGATATCACAGGTTCAACATTCGTTCCTTGGGCTGCCACCTTAGATCCTGCAACGGGTGGCTTGCTTAATGCTTATGGTATTACTGATTTATCTAAAAACAATATCGATTCAATTAATGGCGAACATGTTGTTGAATATATAGAAGATCTTGAAACATACGGGGTAAGCTTTGCCACGAATGTTAGTGGTGTAGCATTATCTGGTGAAGTTTCATACCACAAGGATGTTCCTGCACAAATTAATGGTCCCCATGCCGTTGGTGCCCTAGTAACTGAAAATCCAGGTATGGCATTTACCCAGCGACTTCAAGCGGTAGAAGGGGGAGAGTATGTTGTTGCCTGGGATGCTTTTGATGTAACACAGTTACAAATAACGGCTATTCAATTTTTTGACCGAGTGCTTGGCGCCTCTAAAGTTACGTTTATCGGTGAAGTAGGATTAACCTTAACCGATGGCATTGAAGACATGGGTAAACAAGGTTTTCACTATGGCAGAGATGACATTTATAGTCATAATAACTATGCTACTCCAACGGTTACAAAAGGCGGGACTCTCACTGACTCTGCTTGGGGCTACCGTACTCGAGTAGAATTTGATTACCCTGATGTATTTGCGGGTGTCGCATTGAAACCTGTTATATCTTGGTATCATGATGTAGATGGTTACAGCGCACAATTTAATGAAGGCAGTACTGTTGCATCAGTGTCACTTGAAGCATTATATCAACAAAAATATTCTTTAACCGTTTCATATACTAATTTTGGCGGTGGAGAATTTAACTCGAACACAGATAAAGACTTTCTTGCTGTAAGTTTCGCATTGTCATATTAATTGGAGATATCTAGATGAAAAAATTTAATACAACATTAAGCTTATTATTTTTATCCGTAAGCATTACATCAACAGTAGCAGTGGCTAAAGTTTCTCCTGAAAAAGCAGCACAATTAGGCACAAACTTAACAATACTTGGTGCTGAGGTTGCTGGAAATAAAGCAGGAACCATTCCAGAATGGCAAGGTGGCTTAACGAGCAAAAACACAACAAAAAGTAAAGATCCAGGGCGTCCAGACAATCCATTCCCTGAAGATAAGCCCTTATTTGTTATTGATAATGCTAATTTAGAGCAATATAAAAGCAATTTAAGTCCAGGACAAATTGCAATGTTTGAGAGATATGCAGACTATAAAATGCCTATATATAAAACACGCAGAACAAATGCTTATCCTGAAAGTTTATCTAAAACTATAAAATCCAATGCAACCTCGACAGAGCTTATTAATGGTGGCAATGGTGTAACTAATTTTAGTACTACTATCCCCTTCCCTATCCCGCAAAATGGTGCTGAAGCTATTTGGAACCATATAACCCGCTATAGAGGTGGCTCAGCTAAACGTTTTTTAACCGTCATGCCTGTTCAAAAAGATGGAAGTTTCACTACCATTAAAACAAATGACCAACTTGTTTGGCCTAGTTTTTTGGTGGGCGGTAGTGATGCTGAAAAAGATAACAATATATTATTCTACTATATGCAACAAATAACAGCACCTGCACGTTTAACCGGTACTGCTTTATTAGTGCATGAAACACTTGACCAAGTAACAGAGCCTCGTAAAGCATGGGTATATAATTCAGGACAACGCCGCGTGAGAAGAGCACCAAATGTGGCTTATGATAGCCCAGGAGCAGGTACAGATGGTTTAAGAGGCATGGACAACTATGATATGTATAATGGCGCAGTTGATCGCTATAATTGGAAGTTAGTAGGTAAAAAAGAATTATATATTCCTTATAATTCATATAAGTTACTTAATACCACGGCTAAATATGAAGATATAGTGAAAGCAGGGCATTTAAATTCAGACTTCTTACGTTATGAATTACATAGAGTTTGGCAAGTGGAAGCTACATTAAAAGAAAATGCAAGGCATATTTATGCAAACCGCACATTTTTTATAGATGAAGACTCTTGGACTGCAGGCGTTATTGATCAGTATGATGGCAGAGGTAAATTATGGAAGCTATCTGAAGGGCATACCGTACAGTTTTATGATGTAGATGCTAGTTGGCTTGCGGCTGAAACTTTACATGATCTAAATTCAGGCCGTTATTTAGCTACTGGTTTAAGTAATGAAGAACCTACATTTATGGACTGGGGTTTTAAAGCTAAGCGTAAGGACTTTGGAACTTCAGCATTACGTCGTTCAGGTCGTTAACTACAATAATGGTAGCTAGTAATTTATTACTAGCTACCTGTACTTAATTTAAGTGAACTATAAACTGAAAACTCTAAGGTTACCTATTTTTTCATTAAATTATTAGTATTGATAAATACTGATAATTTGTTAAATAGTAACCTTATTTTTATTTTATTCCTTCATCATCTGTTTTTCGTAGAGAAAATTATGACACGAATTTTTTATAAATATTACATTATTACCATTGTATATTCCCTATTCAGCTTTAACTGTTTGGCTAAAGTAGAATTATTAGAAACTAAATCTATGCTCACCTCGCTTGCAACTAAAAGTGTTTTAACATCCTTAACAAAAAAAAATTCGCACAATATACTCGTTGTAGGCGAGCACGGCTTAATTATTAACTGGCAGAATAAAAATAACTTTAAACAAGAAATATCTCCAGTTAGTGTCCCTTTTACTGATATAACTATATTACCGAATGGACTTGAAATTGCTGTTGGTCATGATGGTGCTATTATCACCCATAAAAACAATTCTGAAAACTGGACAAAATCTTTTGATGGTTTTCAACTAAACGATTTTAAAATAACATCACAAAAACAACAAATAGAAATCTTTAAGAAAACGATAGCGTCAATAACAAATGAAGATGAAAAAGAGGAAGCGGAATACACACTAGAAGACTTACAATATAGTTTAGAAGATATGGAGGGCACTAAACAAACAGGGCCGACCTTACCTTTATTATCCGTTACTCATACCATTGATAATAAAATCATCGCCACAGGCGCTTATGGCACTTTATTAATCAGTGACGACTTAGCTCATAGTTGGCGCCTCATTGATACATTATTAGATAATCCAGATAATTTTCATCTTAATGATATTATTTCTACCGATAAAGGCTACCTTTATATTGTCGGAGAAAATGGTATCGGCTTTAAATCAGTTGATAATGGTGAGTCATGGGTCTCTATGGATATTCCATACAACGGCAGTTTGTTTGGCATTATTTCGCAAGAAAATTCTCCTAATTTAATTGCTTTTGGTTTACAAGGAAACTACTTCACCTCTTCCGACAACGGTTTAACTTGGCAACGTCATAATATAGGCAATAGTGCCTCTATTTTAGGTGGTGACATTACAAAAAATGGCGATGTTTATCTCGTTGGCCATGGCGGTATCATTATTCACTTTAATACTGACACACCGACTAAACGTCTAATTACCAATCATGTTTCTGGCTCAGCTTTTTCAGACATAATCATCGATAACAACATCTTAATACTTGCAGGTCAATTTGGCATTACAAGCTTAAAAATACCTAAAGGATTGCAAAATAATGACTAAGCCTAATAAATTTTTATCATTTTTCGAAAAAGCTATTTTTTCGAACCGACGTATCATACTCACGGTGCTTATTGGTTGTGCCGCTTTATTGTCTTTTTCTGGATTACAAGTAAAGCCTGAAGCCAGTTTTGTAAAAATGCTACCGTCGGAGCATGGTTACATTAAAAACTATCTCTCGTACCGAAAAGAATTAGCCAGTTTAGGTAACGTAATTAGAATTGTTGTTGAAAGTAAAAATGGCGATATTTTTGATGCTAAATACCAAGAAGTTTTAAAAAATGTCACCGATGAAGTGTTTTTTATTCCAGGTGTTAGCCGAGATGGATTAAAGTCTATTTGGACACCTAATGTGCGCTGGCAAGAAGTAACAGAAAAAGGCTTTGTTGGCGGTTCAATTATTCCAGACGGGTATGACGGGTCAAAAGAATACATAGAACAAATCAAAGCTAATACTTTAAAGTCAGGTCAAGTGGGTACCCTTGTCGGTAATGATTTTAAATCAAGTATTGTATTAGCACCGCTACAAGATGTTAACCCAGAAACAGGTTTACCACTTGACTATAGAGCGTTATCAACGGCGTTAGAAGAAAAAGTTAGAAAAAAATATGGCAGTGAAAACATTACCATAAGAATCGTGGGTTTTGCCAAACTAATAGGTGACTTAATTGATGGTGCATTACAAGTTGTCTCATTTTTTGTACTAGCCGTTATCATTGTTTTTATTTTATTGTGGCTTTATTCACACTGTTTACGTAGTACTTTTGCTGTATTAATTTGTTCAATACTGGCTGTATTGTGTCAGTTAGGAACCTTGGTGTTACTCGGGTATGGAATTAACCCTTACTCAATGCTGGTACCCTTTTTAGTTTTTGCTATTGGGGTGAGTCATGGGGTGCAAATTGTTAACTCTATTATTCATCATTCAGAAACGGGTGCTAACAAATTAGAAGCCGCTACTTTAGCATTTCGTTCTTTGTATTTAGCAGGTATCACAGCATTAATCAGCGATGCCATAGGCTTTACGACACTGATGGTGATAGATATTGGTGTTATTCAAGAATTAGCGATTTCTGCTAGTATTGGTGTTGCCATCATTATTATTACCAATTTAGTCGCCTTGCCAATTATTTTAAGCTACACAGGCGTTTCACCTAAAGCAATCACTTATGCTAGAAAAGGAACGCATAATATTAGTTTGGTTGAAAAACTCTTTGCTAACTTTGCGAAACCTAAAGTTTCAATTATTACCATCGTTGTTTCAATATTACTTTTATTTACGGGCATGTATTATTCCCAATTTATGAAAATTGGTGATTTAGATGTCGGAGCACCTGAACTTAGAGCTGATTCAAGATATAACATTGATAATGCTTATATCGTAAAAAACTACAGCACGAGTACCGATGTGTTTGTTGTTATGGTTAAAACACCCCCAGAGCAATGTACTAAGTATGACAACCTAGTGTTGATGGATCAATTACAATGGCAACTACGAAATGTTAGCGGTGTTCAAAATGTAAAATCAATAACTGATGTATCTAAATTTGGTGTTTTTGGCATGAATCAAGGTTCACTCAAATGGTTTGGCTTAAATAGAAACCCTTTAATAACCAATGCCTCATTATCACAAATACCTGCCGGGTTTATAAACAAAGATTGTTCTATGGCACCTATTATTGTGTTCTTAAATGATCATAAAGCAGATACCTTAAAACGTGTTACTGCTAGTGTTAAAACATTCAGTGATGACAACCCACAAGATGGTATAGAATTCTTACTTGCTGCGGGTAATGCTGGGATTGAAGCATCAACTAACATGGTTATTGAAGAAGCACAAACCGAGATGTTGCTCTGGGTTTATGCCGTTGTTACTATAATTTGTTTAATTACGTTCAGATCTATCCCTATCGTACTTTGTATTATTATCCCATTAATCATCACATCAATATTAAGTCAAGCTCTTATGGCCCTACTCGGTATAGGAGTAAAAGTTGCTACGTTACCAGTAATTGCCTTGGGTGTTGGTATTGGAGTTGATTATGGTATTTATATATTCAGTAAAATTAAAGAAGGCGTTGGAATGAATAAATCACTCTATATGTCTTATTTATACACATTAAACCAAACAGGAAAAGCGGTTGCGTTTACCGGTGTAACCTTAGCTATTTGTGTTGCCACATGGGCGTTCTCTCCTATTAAGTTTCAAGCTGACATGGGGCTATTATTAACCTTTATGTTTGCCTTTAATATGATTGGTGCACTCACTTTGATACCTGCTTTAGCTTGGCTATTTGGTATTGGTAAAAAGAAAGAAAAGTTAGATTAAGGGATTTACATGCATTTAATTAAAAATACACATACGCCCGGTAAACATTGTTCTAGCACTGCGATAGCCGATTTACTCAACTTTCATGGTTTTAGTTGGAGTGAAGATTTATGTTTTGGTTTAGGTGGAGGATTAGGGATTACCTATTTAAAGAACCTTACTTCGTCCCCTACTCGGCTGCTGCATACCCGTTCACTAGGCTATGAGAAACGTTTATTTAATGCGATAGGTATTTCAGATTTTAGCTGGCAAAGTGCTGATTCTTCAAAAGTAAGTGAAGCTCAACTTATTGCCGCACTAAAGAATGATCAACCGGCCATGTTAGTTACTGATATTTTTTATTTACATTACTTTAATTCATCAAGCCATTTCCCTGGACACGGGATAATGGTATGGGGTTATGACGAAAATAAAAAAGTTTTTTATGTTTCTGATACAGAAAGAGAAAACCTAGAGGAAGTTTCATTTGAGGACATGAGAAAAGCACGTATTTCAACGGTGCCTCCTTTCATTTGTCATGGTGATTTCTTCGCTCCAAAAACATTAACAAAGCCCGATAATTTAGCCGTAATATGTCAACAAGCTATTGTAGAAAATGCATATCGACTATTACATTCTAAAGATCAAAGTAGTGGGATTTCAGCCTTATACAGTATCTTAGAAGACTTATCTCAATGGAAAACAGAGGATGACTGGAAGTGGAATTGTCGATTTGCTTATCAAACGATTGAAAAGCGTGGTACCGGTGGCAGTGGTTTTAGAAAGATGTATGCTCGTTTTTTAAATGAGTCTTCTGATTTACTACCCTCTGTTAAGTCGCTTCGCTTAGAAGTTAAAATGATCCAATGTGCCCATAGCTGGTTTACTTTATCTGAAGCATTTAAAAAGGCTTCAGAACAAGAAGAACCTAATTTTGAAAACGTTGAACTTTGCATTAAAAGCGTTATAGCCGTAGAAACGGACTACTGTAACAAAGCTATTTTACTTGAAACCAAAAAAGGTTGAGTATTAATGACTAGCATTACCAAAAGGATTGTTGGATTGACGAGTATTTCTCGATTCTATGTAAGCACTGCGATATTAACGTTAGGCTATGTTCCCTTAAATTGTTGCTATACTGTATATAACATCAGTAGACAAGGGTTTGATTATGATATCAGCACAATTTAAAAAACTATTAGTCGCGTTAGAGCACCTGACAGACAAGCAAACTAAGGATGTAGAGAAGTTTTTAAAAGGTGATAACTTAATTCAGCCAATCATTGCCGAGCTTGAGCAGCGTATGATTAATGAGCCAGAGTGTCCTCATTGTCATAGTGGTTTGATCAATCGGCATGGTAAAGCATCAGCCATGCAAAGGTATCGCTGTAAAAATTGTACGAAAACTTTCAATGCCGTGACTAAAACGCCCTTGGCGCGGTTGCAGCATAAAGAAAAGTGGTTAGATTACTTACAATGCATGATCAATGGCAGGGTGCTAAGAGCATCAGCAACCGATTGTGATATTAACTTAAAAACATCGTTTAGATGGCGACACCGTTTTCTTCAACTGCCTGCAACCATGAAGGCGACTTTACTTGAAGGTATCGTTGAAGCTGATGAAACCTTATTTGCACGCTCAGAAAAAGGAAATCGCACACTTGAGCGCAAGCCAAGAAAAAGAGGAATGAAAGCAAAAAAACGAGGACGTTCTAAAGAAGATTGGGTGCCTGTATTAACAGTAAGAGATAGGGGTAAGCATACTTATGAGGCTATTATCCCTTCTGTCTCTACAGAGCAACTCAATAAAGAACTACAAGGTAAAATATTAAAAGACAGCGTCTTGTGCACTGATGGATTTAGATCTTATATCAAGTTTGCACAAGGCAATGATTTAATTCACAAACGGCTAGATGTGGCTGCGGGTGTACAGGTGATTGAAAAGGTATTCCACATTCAGAATGTTAATGCATACCACAGCCGATTAAAGGCTTGGATGAATAGATTTCATGGTGTGGCGACTAAGTATTTAGAAAATTACTTAGGTTGGTTTCGATTTTTAGATACAAATGAAAATCCCAACAAAAACAACCTGTTCAAAGCTCAACAACACTTAGCGGGAACATAGCCTAACGTTAATATTATGGCTTGCATCATTTCAGCAGATTGAAAACATATTTACTGATACAAACCGCATATATCAACATCCCTATAAAGTATCAAATGCATCGTTAAATATTCAAGTTCATATTCAAGAAATGCATCAGATTATAAAAGATATTAAGTATGCACAGAACAACAAACAGATAAAAATGTCATTATCACTGGCGAGCAAACATGAAAGTGAGGTGTTAAGTAAATTATCATTAATTTCTCAACGTTATTTGGGTAAAAAAGAAGTCATTGACAATATTTCTCAGTTAATCATCGACTGGAGAGTGATTAGACAGAATGTTTTCGATGCACACCTGCAAAAAATCAAAGATGGTGGGTCTACTGAATTTAGATCAAAAGAGTTAACGTATGCAGAGCAACAAAACAACAAACAAGTAGCTGAAATACAAAGTCAAATTAAAACCATAGTTGAGTTTGCCAATAATAAAGCCAAGTTTTTTAGCGAAAGTTCAAAGTCAAATTTCAGTGTTGTAGAAAAAAGAGGCTTCATTTTTTTATTTTTTTTATTAGTAATGCAATTATTACTCTTTAGGATGTTTAAGAAAGATTCAATCAAAGAAAAAAATAAGGTCTTGAAAGCGCTGGATTGGTCTAATCAATTAATAGACTCCTCACCCGACGCGATGATTATAACCACACAATACGGCAACATAACACAAGTCAATATTACCGCTGAGAAACTCTTTGGTTACCCTAGAGCCGAATTCATTGGTTTGAATATTAGCGAATTAATGCCAAAACGATTTACACATCATCAAGAAAAAATTGATGGCTTTTTTGAACATTCTTCTACACGGGTTATGGGGGAAGGGAGAGAACTTTTTGCTGTAAAGAAATCGGGTGAAGAATTTCAAGTAGAGATTAGTTTAAATTTAGCTGAGTTAAATAATGATAGAGTAGCTATTACCAGTATTCGCGATGTTACCAAACAAAAAAGTATTGAATCGAAAGTATTACATCAAGCAAACTATGATTTTTTAACTCAGTTACCTAATAGGTTTTTATCACTAGATAGACTGGCAACGTCCATTGGCCATGCTAAGCGAAATGCTACTAAACTCGCTGTTATGTTTATTGACCTTGATGATTTTAAAAAAGCGAATGATGTTTTTGGTCATCAAGTGGGGGATCGTATTTTAGTTTCCGTGGCCGATAGACTAAAAAAGGTAATGCGATCAGATGATACTGTTGGTCGGTTAGGCGGAGATGAATTTTTTATTTTACTTGATAGTTTTTCTTCTCAAGATGCATTAATAAAAATTGCCAACAACGTATTAGAGTCATTAAAAAAGCCATTTTCTATCGGACAACTAAATACAGGATTATCGGCCAGTATTGGCATTAGCGTGTATCCAGACGACGGCAGCACAGTGGCAGACTTACTTGTTAATGCTGACTTATCTATGTATCGTTCTAAAAAAACGGGAAAGAATTCATTTACATTTTTTGAAAACTCCATGAGGGATATACTTAATAGACAATCTTCGATGGAAGAAGCACTAAAATGTAGCCTAGAGAGAAACGAATTTTATGTTGTTTATCAACCTCAATATGAAATATGTTCAAATATCATTATAGGATTTGAAGCCTTAGTTAGGTGGGATAATGCTGAGTTTAAAGATACAGGACCTGATGAGTTTATTCCAATACTAGAACAAATAGGACTTATTAATGAAGTGGGTATGTTTGTATTAGATAATGCCCTAAAAACGATTAAAAAATGGCAATTAGTTACACAACGTCCTTTGCAAGTAGCCGTTAATATTTCACCAATACAGTTTAATGACCCAATGTTATTTCAACTCATTCAACAAACGTTGGCTAAGTACGATTTAACTGGACACGCATTGGAAATAGAAATTACAGAAGGGGTACTACTTGAAGCGACAAAAAAGCTTAAAGACACCTTAAATGACATAAGAAAAGCTGATATTGGCATTGCGCTAGATGATTTCGGTACTGGTTATTCTTCGTTGAGCTACATAAAAGACTACCCTATAAACTCAATCAAAATTGACCGGTCATTTATTGAGGAACTCAATAAGAATAAAACGCAAACTGAACTTGTTAAGGCGATGATTTCACTGGCTCATTCACTTGATTTTCATGTCACAGCCGAAGGCATTGAATGCAAAGAGCAATTAGAATACTTAAAAGAGCTTAAGTGTGATATTGCCCAAGGGTATTATTTGAGTAGGCCGATCACAGCAGACAAAATACATCGTTTACTGTGAATAATGCTAAATATGACTATCCATGGTTCTGTCGCAAACTCAAATTCCGTCGCCTTAATTGAAGGTGTCGCTTTCCTCAGAGGCAACTATGCTGCAAGCGAATAAAACTGCTCCCATACCGTTTTATCTTCTGAGTCAATCATCTGTCCTTGCTTGAGCATCGTGCAAAGCTCAACACCCGCTAATGTCGCTTCTGCTCCAATCCAAGACTTCCATCCTAAACATTGGTGCATTTTACCTTTCACTTTTCGATGACTC
>OJEX01000175.1_pt1 | contig 13778 bp, 21 predicted proteins | sample 1593971 | NCBI WGS metagenome assembly OJEX01 (sample SAMN05416775, study PRJEB24817) | seawater metagenome | isolation source: Sea water | place: Canada:Atlantic | collected 2013-11 | reverse complement strand
CCTTAGTCTCGTGGGCTCGGAGATGTGTATAAGAGACAGATACAATATTTGGCGGGGAAGGCGATGACGAAATTTTCGGAACTATTGGGAAGAACTTTCTTCATGGTGGGGTTGGAGAAGATACAATCACCAGTTCGTTTGATGGGGACTTTATGTTTGGCAATGAAGGTTCGGACATCATAATTTCCCAAAGCGGAAGTGACTACATAGATAGCGGGGAAGGAAATGATTCGGTCTTCTTCGTATCAGACCAACAGTTTGGAAGCGACGTATTTGCAGTGAACATGTCATCTAGATCTCAGCTAGGTACGCTGGAGATAATCTCATTGGAAGGGTTTAGTAGGTACGCTAATATTCTAGAGGGTGGTGATGGATGGGACACGCTAACTCTATCTGAACAGAATGATGCCATTTTTTTGGACGACAGTGTTTCGGAATACGATCCGTATACGTACTTGGACTTTGAGGGTGATCGTTCAAGAAAATTCGGCGATATTGAAGAAGTCAGTTTAGGAGACGGCAATGATCTGTTTGACTTCACGTCCTCAGAGCACCAATTGGCTGAAAAATCAATGATAGTACATGGCGGAAGCGGAAATGATGTAATTTGGGCATCTAATGCAAATGATACTATTTACGGCGGTTCTGGTGACGATACGATCTTTGCTGGTGCCGGAACTAATTTCATAAATGGAGGTGGAGGTGCTGATGTATTCGAATTTACTATCACCTCCACTGATACAACTATTGAGGACTTTAACCCTCTCGAGGGAGATAAGCTCAAAATTTTTAGCGGGAAAGACTATGAGGTATTGATGGAGGAAACTTCAATCGATAATGGAGTTATTTCCTTCAGCTTTATGAACCACCAGATCGAGTCGACTATAAGTTTGGATATTTGGGGATTTGGCTCGGATGAAGTTAACGGTACTCTACAGGCCGACCAAATGAGCTGGATAGAGTACATGTGACTTTCGATTCTTACTCTCAATACATAGTTAGCTATAGGAAATTATGATGGCAATTGCATTACTCGGCGTTATCAGCATCGCGTTTCTTGCTCAGGTTTTTTTTGAATATACTGGTACGGAGCATGATAACGAAGATTTAGATGGTGATCATGTTGATTCTGATTACGATGAGCAAAATGTAGTTAGTATTTCTTCTGAGCACGAAGTTCCGGATGTATTCACTGATTCAATTTTGGAAATAGATGCTTCGATCGATGAGGCTAGTTTTATAGAATCACAGAATCTACCTATTAATCAATATCAAGAAGGCACAGATATTGGAAGCGAACATAGCATACCCTCCGAAATTCTAGAAAAAATTGAAAATAATTCAACGTACGAGTTCGTTCATGAAGTTTCCTTTTATCCTAATGAAGAAAGTTCTCCATTGGATGATTGGGTGACCAACCCAGATATTATGGTCATTAACGTTGAACCATCAGATTGCATATTTCTAGACGTTGAGAACTCAGTTGAAGGCACATTTTTCCTGTTGGAAGCAAACTACTTTGAGGGAACAACGGAAGAAGGGAATTCAGACAGATTCAAAGTGCATCGTGGTGCAAATCTCTACTTTATTGAAGAAGGTGGAGAGTTCCCATCTGACTACGTTTGGTCAGAGGAATCCGCTGGTCTGTTCGACGAGAAAAAACTTTCTGCAAATGAAGCAGATTTTAACTCTGTCTCGTTTGTAGCGAGACTTGTAGGCGATGTAAACGACAACGCTGATGAAGCGGACGCGAATTTACGGGTGCCATTGAGTTTTCATGATCTCGAAATTCGTATATTCAGCAACCGCGTCATAGATACCGTATAACATGAAGAGTGGGACCTGTCCCGCTTGCGTGCCGCCCTTGGTGCTCGTTTAAGCCACCTTCCGTTCGGAGGCCACAGGGCTTTTCCAGCCGAGTGCTGAATGGCGGCGTCGCGGATTGTAAAACCCGTTGATGTATTCGAAAATGGCCATCTCAGCCTGCCGCCTCGTTTCCCATGACCCCCGCCAGATCAGCTCGGCCTTTATCGCTGCATGACAGGGTATTGCGCAGCAATGTCCCGAGAAGGGGTGTTGAAGAACGTCTCGATTGCAGCATTGTCATAACATTTACCTTTGCCGCTCATGGAGACTCTGAAGCCATGCTAACGCAGGATCTTCTGGTAGTCATGCGAACAGTATTGGCTGCCCCTGTCGCTGTGGACGATGCAGCCTTTCGGAGGCGACCTGAAGGCAATGGCCATCTTCGAGGCCCGGATCGCCAGATCGCGCTTCATGCGGTTGCTGACAGCCCAGCCGATGACCCGTCTGGAATGCAGATCCAGGATCACTGCGAGATACATCCATCCCTCGCGCGTCCAAACCTAAGTGATGTCACCAGCCCATTTCTGGTTCGGGTGCTCAGCCACAAAGTCGCGATCCGGCAGGTTTGGCGCGATGTTGAACTTGTGGTCGCTATCTGTCGTCACTTTGTGTTTATGCGTGCTGACGACAGATATGCCATTCTGATGCATCAAACGTCCAACACGGCGGTGGCCCACGTCTAAGCCGATTTCTTTCAGCTCTTCCGTCATGCGCGGCCTGCCATAGCTACCCAGACTGAGACGGGATTGTTCCTTGATATGTGCAAGTGTCACCAGATCTGACCGTTGCCTGCGGCTGGCGGGACGGCTGCGGAAGGCCAGCAATCCACGCGGGCTGACCTGCATAACCTGGCACATACGCCGCATGGAAAACGTGGATCGGTGCTCTTCGGTGAACTTAAACCTCACGGCTTTTGGCTCGCGAAGAACACGTGGCCTTCCTAAGAAACACCTGCGGTCTCTGGGATGGGCGCCAATGCGTAACCCATTATTTTGGCGCGCCGCTGAAGGTTTGAGAGCACACGTTGCCTATGTCGTTCGTCATAGGCCGCGGCACCCTGATTCTGATAGGTCATGCCATGGCGGATGGCGTTGTAGAACAAGACTGCGATCTTGCGCGCCGTGGCCGTTACCGCCTTTTGCTTGCCTATGCGCGATGACAGTCGCCGGTAAAACGCACCCAAGGCCGTGTCGCTTTTGCCAATCGTTACGGTAGCCAAGCGCAAGAGAGCGGCCGCACGACTGGAGGACCGTCGTGTCCGCGAGGATAGCAACTTGCCCCCGGAGATTTTATTGCCCGGGGCCAAACAGAGCCAGGACGTGAAGTGCTTGGCACTCTTCCAGGCGCGCAGGTCTGTGCCGCATTCGGCCACCAGCTTCAGGGCCAACGATGGTCCAAGGCTAAGGATCTGCGTTAGGTCTGTGCCCAACACACCGTAGAGTGCGGCTCGAACGTCGAAGGACGGCGCATTGTGCTGCTTGCCCTTGATCCGCGCCTTGGGCAGTGGCCAGATCATCGTCCGCCCGGACCGTCAGGGCTGCAACCGCTGCTTCCAGCCTACGGTCGCACGTCTCGATCTGTGCCTTGTAGAAGTCGTAAAGCTCCAACGACTGTGTGAGGGCAAAAACATGCTCCTCGCGGTCGTTGCCGACCAGCGCAGCCTTGATCGTGTCCACAGAGGATTTGCAGCGGACATCCCGGAACGCGGCAAGGGCCTCCGGATCACGCTCGCCGCCGACAATGGCACGGATGATCCGCATGCCGGTCGCACCAGTGATGTCGGAGACGACATGATGCAGTTGCAGGTTCATCTCCATCAGTGCCTTCTGCATTTGCTGGATATGGGCAGCGGCATACTCAGTGAGCCGTTCCCGTTGGCGAACATAGGCGCGCAGAGTGGCGATCTCAGCTTCGGGGCGGAAGCTCCCACGTAGCAAGCCATAGGAATGCAGCTGGCGCAGCCATGCGGCATCACTCACATCGGATTTGCGACCTGGCATATTCTTGGCATAGCGAGCATTCACCAGAATGACCTCGAAGCCATGCGCCTCCAAGATCTCGAAGGCCGGTATCCCGTAAACGCCGGTGGATTCCATGGCCATGCTGGCGACACCGCACGATTGGAACCAGGCGGCGAGATCGTGCAGATCCTGGGTAAATGTCCCGAAGGCTCGCACTGGCATGATATCGGTGTCAGGATTCACAGCCGCCATGTGCATCGTCGAGCCGATGTCGATCGCGGCTGCATTGGCATTGACCATCTTCAGGTCCGGGTGGTCACCGGATTTGCGCTTCGTCATGACATCTCCTCCGTTCGGGGCGAAGGGCGTGGGCCATGCAAGTTCGTCATCTTCCTAACCGGGATCGCCGCGATGGCGGCGTCACCACTCTCAAGTGCGCATCGGCCCATGTGCCACGTTTTTTAACGGGGTCCAGCCCACCAATAAGCCATCGGCAACTGCCCTTCAGGCGCGGCATAGCACAGGCTGTTTATACCGCGCACAGGCGGGCAGCGGCCCGGAACGGTTTTTTAGTATCTCCCGCTCCTCCTTAAGAAGACGGTTCTCACGCTGAAGCCGGTCATTCTCTCGGGCGAGGCTCAGATCCCTCTCTTGACACCACATCTGTGTCTCGATGCGCTGTGATCTACTTGTTCAGCGTCGACATGCCGACACCAAGATCATCGGCCACCTGCTTGCGCGTCGGCCCACTGGTCAGTGCGATCCGCACTGCGTCCTGCCGGAATTCGTCCGTCCGTTTCAGTCCCATAGTTCGTCTCCTTTGTTGCAGTAAAATGCTATCAAAGGAGCGGCATCAAACCGTGACAGGTCCACCCCGTCAGCAACATGTGCCAATGCCGCGAAGCGGCTTCGTCCTTGAGCCGTCCCTGAAGACGGCCCATGACCTTAAATTTTAATGGCCTCTGCAATCGAGAGAGCATCTTCCAACTCGACACCGAGATATCTGACGGTGCTATCCATCTTTGTGGGGCCCAACAGGAGCTGAACCGCGCGCAGATTACCCGTCTTTTTGTAGATTTGGGTCACCTTGGTCCGCCGCATCGAATGTGTGCCGTATGCGCTCGCCTTTAGGCCAATCGACACCACCCAGCCACGGACAACCCGTGCATACTGACGGGTTGAGATGTGAAGGCGTTCATGAAACCGACTGGGCCAAAGATATTCAGCTCCAACCATCAGCGGGTCTTGCATCCACTTTTCCAGTGACGCCCGCATGCCTTCAGAGGTTTCGAAGTGGATAGGTTTCTGCGTCTTGCTTTGCAGAACCGACGCCCGTTCCTTGATTTGGCTTGATGCCATAACGTCGATGACCTTCATGTTGACCAGATCGCAGCCGCGTAGCTTACTGTCGATTGCTAGGTTGAAGAGCGCAAGATCTCGATGGTTTTCGGCAGCTCAAGCCGAACCCTGATCGCCCAGACATGTTTTGACTTAAGGGTCGCTTTTGCCCAACAATGCGCCCCTTATTCCAAGCGGGGCGAAGTGCACGAATGGCTGGTAAGTTTGGTGTTTGCATGATGGATCCTCCGATCCACCAATCCTTCCTACATCGACAACCAGACGTTGACCGCCCATCATATCACACTGATGCCGCGCCGCATCCGACGGCAGCTTGGAGCCCAATTTTACCGATGCTGCGGGTTGCGCGAACGACAGCTTCGGCTCTTTCACCTGATGACGTCGTTTCGTCTTTCGAGCATGATGACATCTCGCCAACGGCCCTTAAATGGGCCGTAGGGCATCTTGCCCAAATTACTTCTAGTGCCCACAATCCTAAAACCCAAAGCAGTATGCAGTGCAATGCTGGCTGTGTTTTCGGGGAATATCTGGGCAACAAGCGTCCAGTATCCGGCGCTCTCGGACGTCGACACCATTTCCTCCAGCAGGCGGCGACCAAGACCACATCCTTGCCGAGTCGCCGAGACATAGATCGAGATCTCGCCAACACCTTGGTAGACCGTGCGGGTGGAAGTTGGGCTTATACCGGCCCAGGCCGCGTCAGCGCTGCCGTCTTCCACAATCAGCGCAAGTCCGCGTTCGCTCAAAAAGCTCGCAGTGAAGCTGTCCCAATCATGCGGCGTATCCCGGAAAGTAGCGTGACCCGTTGCAAGTCCTTCTGCGTCGATCACGGCAATTGCGGCGGCGTCCGAATGTTCAGGTCTTCGGGTGGTTATGTTCGTCATGGCCATATGGCCACCGCAGCCAATAGAACGGCCATGCCGACCAGCGCCTGCACAACTGCGCCGCCCGTAAGGATGCCGATTGCGCGGCCTTCGCTTTTCTCATCTGCCAGAGCATCTCGCCGGACCAGCCAATAATAGCTGTCGTTAGGCAGGATCGCGATGAAGGACCCAAGGCAAATCGCAAAAACGGCGGCGATTTGGTTAACGCCACTGGCCAGCACCATCGGGGCCGCAACAGGCGCGATGGCTGCGAAGGTGGCCATCGATGAGCCCTGCGCCAGCTTGAATAACACGGTCAAACCAAAGAGCGCGATCAGGGTGAGGACCCCATTGCCCTGTGGCACCATATTTTCCAATGCCACCATTCCTGTCAGCACCGCCCCAAAGGCACTTGCAGCACCAATGACCAGTAGAAGCGATCCCGTTCTTCGAACCGCACTGTCCAGACAGTCGCGCCGCTCGCCCGATGCCGTTTGCAACAGGGCAAGGATTGCGGCTGTGATCAGCGCACCTTTGGGCAGTAAAAGGAAGTCCAATGCGCCAATGCCAGTCGGGCTAACAACATCGCCAAGGATTAGCAGGCCAGCCATCACCAGAAACGGCGCGAAGGCACGCAGCAGGCGCCTACGATCTGCAATGCCGTCCGCTTCGGTTTGCGCCTCATTGTTTCTGGCCGCAAAGCGGCCCCAGATTACGCCCGCTGCCCAGACCGGCAGCGCCAACAGCACGCCGCACAGCAACAGGATGGCAGGTTCGCCTTCTAAGGTGCCAAGCCCTGCCGCGACAATCAAAGGGCCAGCGGGGTAGAGCAACTTGAACCCTGTGTAGGCCCCGAAAGCCGTATCCAACTTGTAGCACCCTGCCGCCGGAGAAAGCGCGGCATAAGCTGTGTCCGGGCAGATCATGCCCGCGCCCGCAACCGGCGAGGCGAGCGCGACCGTCCGGCCCGCCGCTTTGGACGCGATGTTCTGCCGCGATAGCGCCGCAGCCAGCGTAAACGACGGCAAGAGGATCAAGGCAAACTCGCCCAGTGCCCGTCCAAACCCAGTGTTGAACTCCCTCACAACCTCGCCCGCGCCCATCCCGGCTGATAGCCCAAGGCCGAGCGTCAGAAGAACCATCCAGATCACCAGTGGCAAATCTGGCATGTGGCTTTTCAGGCCGGATGATATGAGCGGTGCTTGAGAAGCGTCTGCCATAGTGGGTCCAATCTTTTACTTGAGTTCAGATCATGTTAAATCCAGCAGTAGAATTATCAAAATGAGAAAATTATTACCCACCATGTTCTCAACTCATGCTAAGCCACCATTACGATCCCTACAGGTTTTCGAGGCAGCCGCTCGCTGTGGAGGCTTCACCGCAGCTGGAAAAGAGCTTGGCATCACCCAAAGCGGTGTATCTCGTCAGGTCTCTGATCTCGAGGCAATGCTCGGTGTTGCACTGTTTCTACGGAACGGCGCAAGGTTAAGCGTGACTCCTACGGGCGAGCGCCTGGCTGCTCAATTGGCAGAGGCATTCGCGCATACTTGGTCTGCTGTGGCAGGCGCGCGGCGCTCGGATCAAGTTGTCACACTTTCGATGTTGCCATCAGTCGCGGCGCGTTGGTTTGCACCGCGATTGGCTGATTTCATGGCGGCAAATCCGAAAATTGATCTTCGCATTACCGCCTCGCGGCATCTGGTGGATTTTGCCTCGGAAGGAGTTGACGCCGCCATTCGCTATAGCCCTGCATCCCCACACGATCTGGAGGCTACCAAGCTTGGCACGGAGACCATAACGCCCGTTTGCTCCATTAAATATGCCGACGAACACGCGTTGCACGCGCCAGCCGACATGTATCGCGCCACACTTCTTTGTGGGGATATCCCTGAAGACTGGCCCACATGGTTCGAAGCCGCCGGATGCCTGGTCCCTCCATCCGCCGGACCTCGGCTCGGAGATGATGGCGCAATCTTGCAGGCAGCGGTCGAGGGGCATGGGGTCGCCCTCGGGCGGTCACGGCTTGTTGCGGATGATATCGCAACTGGGCGGCTCGTGGCCCCTTTTGCAGTGTCGTTGGATGCCAGCCATGCCTATTGGTTCGTCCGACCCAAAGACATGGCCACGACACCTGCGATCAACGCCGTGAAGACTTGGCTTATCAGTCAGTTCAAAGCGTAAGGATTGAAAGCAGCCATTGGTGCGTTCGCAGCGAAAGCTCGCTCCGTCCGCAACCTGTGAGTTCGTGCGGCGCGCAGCGAATGACGGCATCTGCAAGATCCTGTTGATCTATGCTGTCTACGTCACTGTTCTTCGGCCCCTGCTCTCCGACGTCTCAGAGCTGCGCGCGCCGCCGGATCTGCCTGAATTCATGTTTGCGTCCGCCTGATATTATCTGTCGAAATCCGTCGACATTCTCTTTCAGCAGATCCTCTTCGCCGTGATGGTCCTCGGGGCGGTGCGTTCAGGAATGAGCCTTCACGCAAGTTCCCTGATGCTCGCCGCGCTGTTTGGCGGTTTTCACCTACTATTAATCTTCGACGGCTTCACCAGCTACTACGTTACACGCTTCACCATCGCTGCGACCCTTTTCGGCCTCCTGCTACCCTACTTTTATTTGCGGACGAGATATGGGTTCCGGTGGGCCTATGGGCTCGAAGCAGCCATCACGCATCTGGTCCTCGGGGTGCCGCCATGGGCGCATTGATATGGTTCCAACAGCTGCATTTAGAACTAGTCGAATTGGGCGTGTCTCCAAAGCGGACCTCCGCGCAGACGCAGCGAATTGGTAGCGATTACGTTGTGTCAACGTGTTTTGCCATTTGTTTTCCGAACCATGGCCAAGCCGGGCAATCCATTTGCTTAAGGTGCGCGTGCGAGCCCGCCCACGTCGTCCCGGCAATCGGTCGGAATTTTTGACCGGTCCAGGACGTCAATCCCGGAGTGCGAACCCTATCAGCAATGCCTTCAGGATGAATGGGGCTGGCATCGTGGCAGGACTGGGTAATTGGGGTCATGCCGGTCATGAAAGTCGGTAACCGGCGTGACACTTTTTTAGCCGGGCGATTATCATCCGGCTCATGATCGACCGACCTTCTTGGAACAACTTCCAAAGGTCCAATCATGACAAATCTTTCCCCGCCTGCTTCCCCACCGCGCGATTCCTCTGGCCGCTTCGGCGGACATGGAGCCTACCGCTTCAGGTCGTCGGCCCCCGCCACGCTTTTCACACCACTTTCCGAGTCCGTTGATCGGCTGCACGCTGCGCTCGGCGACGCGATCGATATCCTGACGGCTATTGACGAGGGCGCTAAAAATGCGTCCGTTCCGGTGGCTATGCTCGCAGCGAGCCCCGGCGCGGGAAAGAGCCGAGCGGCGCGCGAACTGCTCGCCAAGCGGATGGCGGGGCAGGCGGTGAGCTTTCATGCGCCCACCCTGGCGCTTGTCGCCGAAGCGGCGGCGCATGCAGGTGAACTCGGCACGGATACGGAAATTATTAGGGGCCGGTCCGCACCCGATCCCGATCAGGACGACCTGAAGATGTGCCGCAAGGCAGACCTCGTGGAGCGTGGCGTGCGGCTCGGGCTCCACATCCGTGAGAGTTTTTGCCAAAGCTCCTCGGATCCCGAGCAACGCTGCGTGTTTTTCGACAGCTGTGCTTACAACCGCCAGTTCGGTCCGTCCGGCGGACAAAAGCATCGCTACATGGCGACCCGATACCTCGGCTTTCCGGACCCAACCGATGCCAGCCCGGCCCTGCGCGTGGTGGACGAGACATTCTGGGCGCAGCAACTCTCTTCCATAAGCATTCCAGCGGCAAATTTTACCATGCCGAGAACATTCCTGCGCACGCGAGATCGCGGCGGCAAGCGTCAAGATGCACTCGTTGCACGGCAAGCGGATCTGTTAACCGCGGCGCGGGCCGTTGTCGATCACATGAGCGCCGGAAAATCACCGCTGGAACTTGAATACTTAGCCGAAGACTACAGTGGTTTCGCGCAACTCGAATACCGGGCGCATGCACCCGATCCTGCGCTACGGCCGGATCAATCCGCAGCCTGCCAGGAGCGCTTTCTTTCACAAGCCGAGCAGAACGCGCGCCACGTATCGTGGTTTGCAGCGGTGTGGACCTGCCTTGCAGATGCCAAGGAGAAGGGACGCACCACAACCGAACGGCTGCGCCTTGAGCGCGGGCGTGACGGTCCGACCTTGCGGCTGCACCGCAAGCATGACCTGCAGCACCGGGAGCCGATGCTGCTGCTTGACGCGGACGCAGACACCGAAATCCTGACAGCGCTTGGCTGTGATATCCACCACACGTCGCATATGCTGCTGCGCCCGAATGCAGACGTCGTCCAGATCCACGACAGGCGGATGACCCATGGCAGCCTTCTGAACGGGCGGGAACTGCGTGAGGCGTGGCGTCGTGTGGTCGTCCGCGAAGTGCTGCGGGATCGGCTCGAGCGAGGTGGCGGAGTCCTCGTGGGCGCAAGCCGCAAGGTGATCCTGTCCTTCTTTCAGGACGCGGGCCACGACTTCACCGGCAAGTCCGACGATGACGTCTCGAACTTCATGCTTAACACCGCCTTGCATGGCGCGCATTGGCTCTGGTTCGGGGGTAGGGGCCTAGGATCAAACCGGTACCGGGACTGTTCTGCGGTTATCGTGATCGGCCGCGAGGAACTACCGGTGACGGTTTTGGAGGACTACGGGCGCGCACTGTGGGGAGATCGACCGGCCGACGACCTAGCGTTTATTGCGGCGGGTGAGGATGGCTTGCTCCGCCTTCCGCAGATCGAAACCCCCTATGAGATGAAGAATGGCGATGCCTTGGCTGTTCTGGTGCCGTGCCATCCGGATCCCTTAATTCGCAGGGTTCAGCGCCAGACGCGCGAGCTGGCCACGCGCCAACTCGCCGAACGTCTGAGACTGGCGCGGACACAAACACCGAAGCGGGTCATTCTGGGTTGTAACATCCCGATCCCGGGCCTGCCTGTGGACCGGCTTGTCAGCTGGGACCTCTACAAGCCGAAACGTCATGAAGCGGCCTTGATCGAGGGACTGGCGCGCCAGGGCGGGCTTCGCCTTTCCGCGCCTGGGCTGGTTGAGGATGCACCGGATGTCTTCCCGACCGTTGACGCGGCCAAGGCCTACCTGAAACGGAACCGCACGCGACCGGCCGACCTGTTGTCAGACCTGCCAGCATCGCTGACGCAACGGGTCCGCCAGGTTGCGCTCCGGCAGGAGCGTCTTTACGCGCGCGACGTATTCGCCTTCGTCCTCGCGGACAGCGACGGAGAAGCCTTGCAGCAGGCTAGGAAGCTCTGGGGGCCGCTTAAGCACTGCGCTGTGCATCGTGCAGTTCAGAAGCGTCGGGCTTAGGCGCGCGCCGATGCGGTGTAGCTGGTACCACCGCATCGGCGAGGCCGGTGCCCGAACAGGAGCAAAGCATGTCCAGTCAAATCACGCCGCAGATCCGTCCAGGCGATATTGTGTCGTTCAGGTTTCCTTATAAAGAGGGCCTCTCACCCTACGCGCGGCCGTCTCTGGTGCTTGAAACAACGGAGGATGAAATCCTTCTGGCGTATGGAACGACGTCGCATGAAAGAGCCAATGTCGGCTTCGAAATTCGACTGAACGTCGACTTTGCTGCCTGCGGCCTCGATATGGCGAGCCGCTTCGTCTTGGCGCGCCGGGTGCGGGTCAGAAGAGACGACCCTCGCTTCGAATGTGATTCCACCGGAAACCCGGCCATCGGGCAATTGCCCAATGATCTGGTGGCGCGGAAGCAAACGCTCTTGTCGCTGATCGCGCAGAGCTGGGAAACCCCCGCGCAACGCCATCACGCAGAGCGCGGCGGCATTCATCCTCCGAAAGGCCGCCGGCGGCGCAGGGCGAACCGGCTCGTGCCCTGTCTCTGACCGTCGAAGGTCTGCGCGGACGAGGCAGAATGTGGCAGATCCGGTGTCAGAGTCGCGGGTACGCCCGGACGGCACAGGAGATGATGGACCGAGGGAAAGGGAAGCTCTTCAGGCGCGGCGGTAAAACTTGGCTGATCCTGTGCGGTCGCCATGCATGACTCCGGGCTACGTCGACAAACGGGCAATGTCGTGCATGTTCATGGCACGGGGCTGATGCAGTCGCAACGTTGCCGAACGGCTGGAAGGGCTGTTTGAGTTGTATGCGACAATGATGGACCAGGGTTGCCGTGTCGGGCGGATCTGACATTGGCGTGCGCGCCATCTCGGATGTCCACCCGTTTTCTGACATAAGAATTGTGATGATACCGCGGTCTGAGATATGAACATCACGGACTTCAAAGCGGGCCAGCCCGAGGACCGCTACCAATACAAGGCATTCCTACCCGAGCGTATCAGTCATGAGTTGGTGGTTGCAGAAGATCCTGAGCTGAGCGAGTTGCTGGGCCGCGCCGACCGCGCCTTGGGCGAGCTGAACGCCTTTGCCCAGCTAATCCTCGACATCGAAATCTTCATCCGCATGTATGTCGCCAAGGAAGCGACCCAATCCAGCCGCATTGAAGGCACCCAAACCAATATCGAGGATGCCTTTAAGGACGCGACCGATCTGAACCCTGACGAGCGGGACGACTGGTCCGAGGTGCAGAACTACATCCATGCGGTCAATTACGCGATCGATGCGCTGGAGGACTTACCGCTGTCCAACCGCCTGTTGCGCCAGACTCGAAATTCTGCTGACCGGCGTTCGCGGAGAGAACAAGCAGCCGGGGGCGTTTCGAACCAGTCAGAACTGGATCGGCGTGAGCCTGAAGAACGCGGTGTTCATTCCGCCTCGTCATGACCATGTGCCGGACCTGATGAGTGATCTGGAGGCGTTCCTGCACGCACAGGATCTGTTTATGCATTCCTTGATCCGTATCGCCATCGGCCATTATCAGTTTCTGGACGGTAATGGACGACTGGGACGGCTGATGATCTCACTCTATCTGGCATCCGAGGGGCTGCTGGTGAAACCGGCGCTGTACCTGTCGGACTATTTCGAACGCAACAAGACAGCCTATATCGACCAGTTGATGGCCGTTCGACAGGGCAACCATTTGCGCGCGTGGCTGATTTTTTTCCTGCATGGGATTGAAGAAACAGCGCGCGCGTCGGCGGGCGGCTTCCGCTCCATTTTCGCGATCAAGGCCGGAATTGAACGCGATGTCCTGCCCCGATTCAGCACACGCCGGTAGGACAACGCCCATGTCTTGATGCGCCATCTCTATGCCCGCCCGGTGGTTGATGTGAACATGACGGCAGAAATCATTGGTGCCACAACGAACACGGCATCTACCCTGATCGCCGACATGGTTACCCATGGCGTCCTGACGGAAGTAACTGGGCAACGTCGCAACCGGCTGCTTGTCTTTAACGAATATGTCGAGCTGTTCAGGAAATGAGGCAATGAGCGGCCCGAAACTCCTTTCTTCTGTTTCGGGGGCATATGCCGCCAATGGCATCTCAACCAGATCTGACGAGCTGGGCAGACCGATCGGACGCCCTGCAGGTGCGGCGGTGAAACTTGGCTGATCTTGTGCGGTCGCCATGCAGGAACCCGGGCAACGTCGACAAACCGACAATGCTCGTGGAATGCGTCAGCTTGCGCGCGCTCCCGGCCTGACGGGGAGCCGGGGGCTGTCGTCGTCACGCTCACGTTCCCGGGCGGTTCACCCCTGTCTCTTATACACATCTGACGCTGCCGACGAATA
>OJEX01000168.1_pt1 | contig 14206 bp, 13 predicted proteins | sample 1593971 | NCBI WGS metagenome assembly OJEX01 (sample SAMN05416775, study PRJEB24817) | seawater metagenome | isolation source: Sea water | place: Canada:Atlantic | collected 2013-11 | reverse complement strand
AGAAAAAAGAAGCAGCCTAATTTAGGTTTGCAGAAGCCCAGTGATCTTTAGTCGCTGGGTAGTTCACGATGATTCTAATGCTTATTTCTTAAATGCGAGTATTGCTTTCTAAAATGAATAAATATTTTCTATTTTTTATATTTTATTTTTTCACATTAAATGTAAATGCAAATAATGAAGCGATCAATATTGTTACTTATGGTGAGAGTTCCGTAAAAGAGCAATATATTAAAGCCTTAAAAGCTATTTCATTATATAAATTTAATGATATAGATTTAAATAAAAATAAAATAGAAGGTAGCCAAGGTGTTTATATCGCCATTGGCTCCAAAGCCTTAACACACCTTATTGATTTGAAATTAAAAGCACCAATTTTAACTGTTTTTGTAAAAAGAAATGCTTTTTTTCATATAATCAAATCCACTGAACATGAACAGTTAGCAAGTGGAGAATTAGCAAACTTAAATAATATTGGGGCTATTTATTCAGATCCACCAATAAATAAACAATTACATCTTATTAATGAGATGTTTGGAAAATCTGCTTCAATTGGCGTTATCACATCACCAATAAGCAGTTATATAAAAAAGGAATTGTCTCTTATGGCTAGAAGCCAAAACTTATCTATTAAATTTGTCGATTATGATCCTAATGATAATATCAACAAAACAATAAACTCAATTAAAGAGCAAAGTGTACTTCTTGCCGTACCTGACAGCTTAGTTTGGAACTCTGCAACGTTAAAGAACATTGTCTTATCTACCTATCGAAACGAACAACCAATTATCGGATTTAGCCGAAGTCTTGTTAAGGCTGGCTCTATTGCTACGTATTATTCAAATTTAGATCATATCGTTTTGGAAACTATTGATAGATTAAAGCTCATGCATGAAGAACCCTCCATAAATAGTAGGTCTTCATCAAAATATAATTCACTAGTAACAAACGATAATGTCATTAGAAATTTCAACTTAAAGCAGCCGGAGCAGCTTGGTTTATGAATGTAATATCTAACCTGTCTCTTAGAGCAAAAATGGTATTACCTATCATTATTGGGATGATTATCTTAACAAGTGGTAACGCTTATTATTTTATAAACACGATTAAAGGTAATTCAGAAAAAGATTTAAATTCAATAGCTGAACGTACAGTAGGCATTTTATCTCATGCGTTAGAGTATTCGGTTAGTATTAATAACGTTAAGGATTCAGAATACCTGATAGAGTGGTTAATGGAACGGCCTGATATTTACAGCATTACAATTCATGATGACAATAAGGTTTTATTACACAAAACCCGTGATGTTAAAATAGATGATGAATTCCTTCATAGCTTTGTTCAAGGTATTAAATTGAGAACGCTAGATGATTCATTGGTTTCAGTAAGTGATATTTCATTAGATCAATCTAATTCTAAGATAAAAATCAAAAAAATTGGTTTTGTAGAGGTTGTCGTTTCATCCAAGATAACCAATTACGAGTATACAGAGTGGCTATTTGGTGCTGCCTTTTTTTCTCTTTCATTATTAATAATTTCAACAAGTATTTCACTTCTAACCAGTCACACTATTTCTAATACAATAAAAAGAATTATTAAAGGTATTAATGAAATGGGGGATGGGAATCTCTCTTCCCGTATTCAATATAGTAAGAAGAAGGCCACTGTAGAACTATCAGAAATAGCCGAAACATTTAATATTATGGCTGACAAGGTTCAACATGCAGAGAGTGAGCTAGTTGCCGCTCATGCCCTGCAAAAAAGGTTTCTTTCAACTATGTCGCATGATTTACGTTCACCGCTTGGTATTATGTTGTCAATGATAGAGCTGACAATTAAAAATGAAAAATTAGATAGCCTTTCTAGGTTTCATTTAAAGAGTGGGTATGCCGCAGGAAATCAATTGAAACACTTGGTCGAAGATGTTTTAGATATAGGTAAGCTTGAAGCTGATGAAGAAAGCTTAAATATTGTCTGTGTTGATATAATGACTGAAATAGAAAAAATTATTAACGTCCAAAAAACATCGGTAAAGAATAATATCCACGTTTCCGTTTCAATTGAAAAATCACCGGATGTAACAGCTGTAAAAGCTGACAAGCAAAAGGTTCTTAGAATTATCGGAAACTTATTTAGCAACGCAATCAAGTTTACCCATGAAGGTAGCATAAGTATTAAATGTGATTTACAAGAATTGCAGGATTTTGGGCCAAATAAGAAAATGCTTACTTTTGAGATAAGAGATACAGGCATAGGTATACCTGAAGATAGCCTAAATACAATTTACCAGCCTTTCAAACAAGTAGGCGCTGAAACTTCAGTACAATATGGTGGCTCAGGGTTAGGTCTTTCTATTGTTCATGAATACGTATTACTTATGGGCGGTAACATTGCGGTTGAAAGTAAAATAGGTTTAGGAACTAAGTTTACCCTTCAAATACCGCTGTGTGTTAAAACCAATATTGTTAACGTCATAGATGACATACCTAAAAAATTAAATAACGTTGTTGAAATCATTGGTCAGAAAAAAGTGGATATTTTAGTTATTGATGACAATGAAGATTACATAGAAATACTAAATTCATATTTAGAGAAACACCTATACAACATAGTCTCTTGTAATAACGGTGCTGATGGCCTTAGCGCATTTAAAGAGAACAGGTATGATATTGTGTTACTTGATTGTCAAATGCCAATTATGAGCGGCTTTGAAGTTAGCCGGTCTTTAAGAGAATTTGAAGAAGTTAACCATATAGAAAAAACACCTGTATTGGCAATCATAGCAAATAATAAGTTTGATATAAACGAAAAGTGCCTTGATGCTGGTATGACATCCGTATTAACTAAACCATTTACGGGTGATCAATTAATAGTTTGTGTGAAACAAAAACTAAAACAAAAGGAATTAATTAAATTATATCAAAAAATGCAATAAACGCCCTAAAGGACTTGATAGAGGATGAGGGGTATAATAGCGGATCAGGCTAATTTTAAAGGACAAGCGTCTATCGTAGTAACGTTACCTAAACAGGATCGAGGCAATATTTCATTTGATATAAGATGTAACGTACATTCTGTTAAGACTTCATCTCTATTCTTTGAAGATGAAGTTGAACGTTATGGGATTAAATACCAAGAGCATAAACCACAGTGGCTCACTATGAATTATTGTGAAAAAGAACGTAAGCTGCATTTTAAAAACAAGGAATATCAATTTTATTTAGAATGAATTAGTATTGAATAGTGTGGAATAACGCAAGATTGGTTCGATAAATTTAAATCAAGTAATTTCCTATAAAACATTACTGAGAAGCCTCAGTAATGAGCAGTTAGCATTTAAGGAGTGTATATCACATGAAGTGGGCCTTTATAGATTATGAAAATATTGGTTGTTTGAGTAAAGTCGATCTTTCAATTTATGATAAAGTTATTATTTTTGTTGGTGCTAAACAACCAAAAATTGATTTTGGTGATAAAAAATATGAGTCACCTGTTAATTCGTCCGAAGGAATTGGTTTAAACCCCCGTCTTTAGACGGGATAGCTTTTAGCTAGTAGTTGCGTTTATTATATGGGTATGAAATATCGTAATGGCTCCCATACCAAATATAAAATAGAATACCATTTTGTTTGGGTAACGAAGTATCGTTATCGAGTATTAAATGGTGATGTAGGACTAAGAGTTCGTGATCTAGCAAGGCAAACTTGTGAGCATTTAGAGATTGAAATACTACGAGGTGTAGTTAGTCAAGATCATGTTCACTTGCTCGTTTCAGCTCCGCCCAATATATCGCCGTCAGAAATAATGCGGCGAATAAAAGGGCGTACATCAACTAAATTGTTTCAAGAGTTTCCTCAATTGAAGAAACGATATTGGGGACAACACTTTTGGGCTAGAGGTTACTTCTGTGTCACGGCAGGAGAGTTAACAAAAGAGATGATCAAAGAATATTTGGAACATCATTTTGAGCGCAAACCAAATGACAACTTTGAAGTGGAGTAATCGGCTTTAGCCGAAATGCTGGACTTTCAGTCCGCAGGTTTTTAACCCACCGTCTTTAGACGGTGGTTGTTTAGTTAGTTTTAATCCAAATAAAGACAACTCAGTCTAACAACTTGGATTTCCATTTATCTTATTACCTTGGTAAATACTCTCATGAAGCTCCTTCTAGTGTTTCCTTCGATGTTATAACAAATGATAATGGTTTCAGCCCTTTGATTTTACATATCAAAGCTAATGGTCGTCCCTGTAAACAAGTTAAAATGGTTGATTCATCAAGTGAAATCACTAAATTAATCCATAGCTTAAAGTCCAAAACTAAAGAAAAACGACCGCAAAAAGTGGTAAGTTTACGAAATCACATAGCATCTCACATGAAAGCTAAAGGTAATGAGGTAGCTATTCAGAACTATCTAAATCAATTAGTTCACCAAAATATACTCACATTAACTGAAAGTGGTGTGCAATATAGATGCTAACAGGGGTTTTGCGCCCATCAATGGCATTCGGTTAAGGGAATGTAGCCGAGCCTGGAATAGCTTTATATCTGACGCCTACCTACAGATAGATGAAATTATGCTCTAGAGACTGGATACAAGTGGGAAGTTAATTAAATGGAATTGGTATAAGGATGTTTTTTGCCACTGCTGCAATAAAATTTGCTCACCGTTTCTTCGAGATGACTGGTTAAGGCACTATGCTCGCAAGAGATAATATAAAATTTTCAAAGCTAAAAAATTGATCTTTGGTTAAGTCACTTCTCAACTTGTATATATACCATATAGGAATAAAAAATTCTATTTATATGTCATTACGCTTATTATGTTGCGGCAAATAGTGGCGGTTCTACGTTGGTAGCAACACTATGAAGCACAGCAAGATGTCATGAATTATATAACCATGTGGTACAACAGTAACTGACTACATTCTTACTTGGGTTATAAAAGCCCGAATGATTTTGAATTGAAAATTAATGAGTTAGAAAAAGTCGCTTATCTAGGGTGACTGAATTTACTTGACCAGGTCAAATATAGCCATTTTCTTTAGCTGCTAATAATGCTTGTGTTCGATTCTTAACATTGAGTTTCATATAAATATTATGTAGATGCCATTTCAATGTTCCTTCTGAAATATTCATTTTAGAGGAGACTTCTTTATTAGGTAAACCGGTTTGTAACTGTTGGACTATTTCTGTTTCTTTATCTGTTAATGGCTCTATCAGCTTGATTTTACTTTGTAATGATTTAGGGCTTAAGTTAAGTAATAATTTAACAAAAGTTTTTTGCTCATTTGTTAATGACATTTGACTAGATGAATGTAAAAAATCATATAAAGCCTGACCTTCATCATGATACATGCTGATATATTTTCTTGTGCGAGAAATATCTATCGATTCTATTAAATTAGATAAAGCAATTTCATGATTACCCTTTTTGAAATAAGTTAAACCAATTAACATAAGAAAGTACGATAATTGTCTTATTTGTTTACGCTCTCGAGTTCTGGCAATTAATTGTTTTAATATGGCAATGGCATTGGAATATTGATTAGTAGCCATTAACAAGTGAACAATTGATTTACTAAACATTCTATTATTAATATCTGAAAGATCATAATTACTGAGTTTAATATTATAATCTTCAAAATGATGTTGTAAGTAATTTTTTGCTTCTTTAATCCTATTATTAAGCACCAATACTGTTATTAAATCATCTAGTAAAGTGAGTTTCAGCCGAGTTAAGTTCATATTTTCTGACCATTTAATCGCATCTTTTATCAAACCTATGCCTTCTTCTATCGCTCCTTCACTAATTTTTATTTTATATTGTGTTTGGAATGAAGCGGCTAATATATCTGTTGAACCTTGTTCTTTAATATAAGGTAACCCATTTTCAAGATATTTTTTAGCTAAATAAATATTACCGTATTCATAGTATATCGCGGCAATTAATGTTGAGAGCATATAGCCTAAATGTGATTCTTCACCTAAGTTTTTAGTAAGGTATTTTAACCCTTCACTAGCTTCATTTAGTGCCTCATGATGAAAGCCTTGCTTGGCATATAAAACGGATAAAATAGCGGTAGACCAACCTACACCAAAGTGACTTTCAGCAACACGGAAATGATTCAATGAATCTATTAACGAAGCTTTTCCCTCATCAAAGGCTGATATACATTTACAACTAAAGCCTTTAACCAAGTTAATTAGCGCCAATTCAAAGTGATAATCATTACCATTACTAAAGTGTTTTTTATGTCCCCATGTAGTCAACCAATGGTTTGTTTTTAAGTTGAGCCCTTGAATATTGTCATTTAACCCTAAAATGAGACATTGTGTTAGCAATATCTTTCGCTTAAGAGCTTGAGCAACTTCGTCTTCAAAATAGTTTGATTGTGATGATAATATATCTAAACTTTCTTGCGTTTTCTCAAATTGCTTTGTTAAACAAAGTACTAACATATAATTAGCTCTTAAAAATGGGTGTTTGTTTAAGTAATTGTATGGAAGTTTATTAATCCAATGTATATATTGAAGGTGCCTGCCTTTTTTTAATACTACGTCAACATTATCTAACATCCAAAGTGAAGCCATATCAAACTTGGATATTGAAAGTGCTAATTCAATAGCATGACTTACATAACCATTATTATGAAGCCAGTTTGCGGCTCGTTCAGAACATTCAAGTAAAGCGACGTCACCAACAGAAAACTTTGCTTTTTGTTTAATAAAGTTCAAAAACAACGAATGAAATCGGTAATATCCATTTTCTTGTTCATTGATAAATATGTTATTTTTGATTAACGTTGCAAGTATAAGATGTGAATTTTGATCTTGTGTAATGTCGTAACATAAGGATAAATTAAAGTTATCAACCACCGAAATTTTCTGCATAAATAACTTGCATTCATCTGATTGTTTATCATACGACTTTTCAGAAAAATAAGTTGAGATACTTTTATGACCATCGTTTAACTCTTTTACTATTAGGTTTAGCTGTCCCCCCTCTTTCATATAAAACAAAGCAAATTTAATAGCTAAAGGCCAGCCCTCAGTAACATTCAATAATTCTTGAAACAGACTATCATCGACATCAGACACTCCGTTGTTATGAAAAAATTTTTGAATATCAATGAGAGTAAACTTTAAATCATCGTCTGAAATATTGTTCACTTCATTATTTAAAAGTAAATTAGAATGTGAAAAGTTAGGCACGTAGCTGCATGTAGTAATAAGGTGAAACGGGTTATCAAAACCACTAATAAACGCATTAACAATTTGATTAGATTCAGGTGAAGTTAATATGTCTACATCATCAATAAAAAGATAAGTAATATCAGCATGAATACAGGCGGCTAACAATGAATTGATGATGGGCTCATAAGATGAGTAAGGGGTTATATCTAATTGATTAATGAAGTTAGTATTAACTTCGGGTACCACAACTTGTAAAATTGACACTATTTTTTCAAGAAAAGAAACGGGATTATTGTCAGCTTCCGTAATTGAAATCCAAATTTTTCGCTTTTTTCCAACACTCTTATAAATATTTTTTAATAAAACAGACTTACCAAAACCAGGCTGAGATTGAATTATAGTTAATTTTTTTGAATCAATACAATGATAAATATGAGTTAAAGCAGCTAATTCAACATAATTATTGTGTTTGATCTCTGTTTTGCCATTTTGCTTATTATTATGCTCTAACACCTTTATTTAAGCCTTATATTTATAACATATATATTCTTTACTATTTCAGGAAAAGACAGAAGTAATTTTTGAAATTACTTCTGTCTGCTATTGTACTTTAATTAAAACTTGTAGCCTAACATTAAAGAATATACAAGAGGATTTACATCGATGGTAGATGCGTGTGCCTTTCGCACCATCTGCAACATCAAAAGTTACATCTGTTGAAATATCAGTATACCTTAACGAACCACTTATCGTTAATGTATAATCAACACCTATTTGTGCCAATATTCATATTTTCTCCAAAAAATCACATAAAAAAACATGCCTATGTATCTGACTCAGATAATAATATAAAACAATTATTATAATTACTTGAAATAAGTAACGCTGACAAAACGAATAACGATGCCATGCTATTGCCTTTGCATTTCAATCAATAACTTACAGGGATATAGCTAATTCTGCTGAAAATATAGTTAGACGCTCGGATTCACAGTTGAAAGGAAACTTATTGAATCCTCCATTCACGACTCCGATCAAATTATCTACTAGTACCAGACAATCTACGAAACCGGCTCACATTTGACACTTTTTCTCTGCGCCTCAGTACGCATAGAACTGAGGGTTCTAGGTTTTACATTATGGTTTTCTGTTGTGAAAATAACGAAATCTAATGGTGCAGTCATTGCGCCGTTTAAGATTGCTAGTTCAATATGCTTATAATTATTCATGATTATACCTTCTTGTTAATGTACTCTTTCCGTTAATAAAGTCGTTTATACCCGTTTCATTAATTAAGTGCTTAATTGTTATCAGTCCACAAAGCATAGACATTAAACACCGATAATCAAAATAAATTGATTAATTTAAACAAGATTCATTTAAAATCATATCCGCAGCTTTTTCTGCAATCATGATCGTAGGTGCATTAGTATTCCCCGCGACAACATTTGGCATAATAGAAGCATCAACAACACGTAAGCCTTTTACACCACGAACTTTTAATTGATGATCAACTACAGCCATATCATCATTACCCATTTTGCAGGTTCCAACTGGATGATAAATACTTTCTGCTCGTTTACGGATGTCTTCTCTAATTTGATCATCTGTTTCTACTAAGCTCCCTGGCGCAACCTCTTTATTGCGATACGGACCAAAAGCTTTTGCATTGAGGATATTTCGTCCTATTTTATAAGCATTAATTAAGTTAACCCAATCTTCTTCTACACTTAAATAACGTGGCTGTATTAAGGGATCTTCTAATGGATTAGCAGACTTAAGTGCAACAAAACCTCTACTTTTTGGTTTTAAATCACAAATATGCAATGTGTAGCCATAGCCGAACATAATTTGACGGCCATGATCTTTCAGGTAGGTGGGTAAAAAGTGAAATTGAATATTTGCACTTTTTTTATTTTTATCACTTTTAACAAACCCTCCAGTCTCAGCAACATTACTGGTAAGAAAGCCTTTTTTATTTTTAAAATAATCAACCACTGCTGCTGCACCTTTCACCATACCAATTGGAGTAACTGATATGGCATCTTTTGTAATAGAGCTATGCATAAGCGTAATATCTAGGTGATCTTGAAGATTATGTCCAACACCATTTAATTCTGCAACAATGGGTATGTCATGTCGCTTCAATTCTTCTTTTGCTCCCACGCCTGATAATAATAAGATTTGGGGTGAATTAAGAGCGCCCCCACTTAAAATAACCTCACCTTTAGCATTGATTTTAACCGTGTGAGTAGCATTATTTTTAACATATTCAACACCTACTGCTTTTGTTCCTTCAAATAAAACTTTACTTACATGAGCGGCTGAAATTACATCAAGGTTTGAACGACTTAGTACTGGTGTTAAATAAGCTTTTGCTGAGCTACAGCGTTGACCATTTTTTTGAGTTACTTGATAACGACCAAAACCTTCTTGATTTTTACCATTAAAATCTGAATTAACGTTAAAGCCAACTTCTTCTGCGGCATCAACAAAAACATCACTTAATGGATTTACTGTTCGTAAATTATCTACTGAAAGAGGCCCTTTAGTACCATGTAGCTCATGTTCATCTATGGTTTGATTACCTTCCGATTTAATGAAATAAGGTAAAACATCTTTATATGACCAACCTTTATTACCTAATTTAGCCCAATCATCATAGTCTGATTTTTGACCACGGATATAAACCATCGCATTGATAGAACTACTTCCCCCAAATGCCTTGCCTCTTGGCCAAAATAGCTCACGTTTATTCAGCTCAGTTTGCACATCTGTATTAAATTGCCAATTCAACTTGTTACTTCTTGAAAGTAAAGCCATACCAATAGGCATATGAATAAGTAAACTTTTATCTTCTGGGCCAGCTTCAACAATCAAGACCTTTTTTTTAGGATTAGCAGAAAGACGATTAGCTAATACGCAACCGGCCGACCCTGCTCCTACAATTATATAATCATACATAGACTTCTCATTTTTTAATCATTTGACAATATATAGCTTATGATAGAACCTTTCCCTTTAATCAAATTAAAGAGAAAGGAGGATACTCATCATTAATTTTCTTGTAAGACAAAATCAGGTTTCTCTCTTACAAAGCAATCAGGACATGGGAACTCTTCAGGTAAATTTTGCCATTCAGTTCCTGCCGGATAACCTTCATGTTCAGCACCTACAGCCTCATCATATATATAACCACAATCTGGACATTCATATTTTTTCATTTTTTAAATCCTTATTTTTTGTATTTTATTCAATCTTTAGTTAACCATTACTAGGGAGTACAGCAAAACGCCTATACATACACTGGCAAAAGTACCATGTAAGAAAACAAGTGAAAAAGGGGTTTTTTTCTCTTTAAACCATTTTCCAAACAATAAAAAGCCAAAAATTATGAGAGTAGAAAATAGACCAACTGCAATCCATCCCCAGTCACTCCAATAACCTCTTAACTGCCCCATTATTAATAAAAGCAGTCCAATAGTTCCTGCAATACCATGAGCACCAATCATAAGTCGGTTTACTTTTTTATCACTTTTACGTCGTTTAACCATGTAAAAGCCAAACAAAGCAACTAATAAAAACACTATAAGTGCCAAAAACTGCATGACATCCTCCTATAAATAGAGGCAACAAGCTTGTAACACTTGTCACCATATAAATTAAAACTTATGCAGCTTTTGCTACTTTAGGGTTGTGATATCGCTTATGTATTTCATCATGTACATCAGGGTCTATATTTACTTTATCCATATCACCTTCTGCCCAATTTACAACCATAGAGTTCATTGTTGAAAACCATATTGTAGGGAAATGTGCAATAAGCATCATGTATGGATATCCTGAAGGCATACTAGGTACTTCTGGATAATCTCTTAAGGCTTGATAAGGGCGCGTTGGATGGGCATGATGATCTGAATGACGCTGTAAATGTAGTAGTAATAAATTAGATACTTTATTATTACTATTCCATGAATGTCTTGCTTGACAACGCTCATAACGACCATTTGCATCTCGTTCACGCATTAAACCATAATGTTCTATATAGTTAGCACACGTTAATAGCCACCAACCATTTATGGTAGCAATAATTAAAAATGGGATCATAATTGGTCCCAAATAAGCTATCAATAAGGTGTAAGCTGTAATCGTAATCAACGCAGGTTGAATAATTTCATTACTTAATGACCATTCAGATTTACCTAAACGATGTAATCTCCCACTTTCAAGTTCCCATGCGCGTCTAAATGCTCCTGGAACTTCTCTTTGTACAAATTTATAAATTGTTTCACCAAAGCGTGATGTAGCTGGATCTTCAGGGGTTGCTACATCTTTATGATGTCCTTTATTGTGCTCGATAAAAAAGTGACCATAACCACTTACAGAAAGGGCTAATTTTGCAAAAAACACCTGCATTCTATCGTTTACTTTATGACCTAGCTCATGACCTGCAACTAAAGCTAAGCCATTTGCCAAACCAATACTTAAGGCAGCACCTAAGACACTAAACCATGAAAAATCATTTGTACCTACAACATAAGCCATATAAATAAATGCTAGCCAATGCATTATGGTGGCACCATATAATATGTATACGTAATAACGATCCTTAGCAAGTTCTGCAACTAATTCGTCATTAGGGTTCGCGGCATCTAAACCTGACATATGATCTATTATAGAAAATAGGCCATAGTAAATAATCATCAATCCCCATAGATACAACCCATTACCTGTTTCTCCTGCTAGATAAGCAGATAACATTGGTACACCTGGGATAACCATTGATAACCAATAGTAATAGCGTTTATTTTTAATCCAACTACTATCTGATTCAATTACTGCGGCAGTAGCATCCTCTACACCAGAGTTTTCAATCCCCGTGTTTATTTTCTCTATTTTTTCAGTCATTATTATCTCTCTTTGTTTTTAAAACCTAAGATAACTATGCAGAAAAAATGTTAAGAATAAACCTAACTTTTGTTAGGTTTATTAGAAATAATGAATAGTTATAATAAACCTGAAATATTAACAAACTATAATGAGGTCTCATATGATTGGCAGCATGATGAATTTTCAGTTAACTATTACATCCATAATGAAGCACGGAAAAACAGTAAACCCGAATAAGGAAATTGTCTCTATCACCAGTGACCATAAGTCACATCGCTGTACACTAGATGATATATTTGACCGCTCAGCCAAAATAGCTAACTTTTTAAAAGCAAATAACATTAAAAAAGGCGATAGAATTGCCACATTAGCCTGGAATGATTTCAGGCATATGGAGTTATATTACGGTATTAGTTGTTATGGCGCAGTGTGTCATACAATTAATCCAAGACTCCATCCAGATCAGGTTAATTTTATTGCTAATGATGCCTCTGATAAAATCATCTTTATTGATGTAATGTTTATTGATTTGATTAAAGCAGTTGAGAGTGAGTTAACACATGTTAAGCAGTTTGTAGTGTTAACCTCTGATGTATCAGTTGTAGCACATTTAGGGGAAAAGTGGACTACATATGAAGACACTTTAATGCCTTTTTCCAACAATTATACTTGGCCTGAACTTAATGAGAATGATCCTTGTCAATTATGTTACACCTCAGGAACTACAGGAAATCCAAAAGGTGTTCAATATAGCCATCGCGCTCTAGTTCTACACACCATGGCAGCCATAGCACCTGATGCCTTTTCAGTGAGTAAAAATGACTGTATTCTGCCTATAGTCCCAATGTTTCATGTTAATGCTTGGGGTATACCTTATATGGCAGCAATGACGGGATGTAAACTTGTTTTTGCTGGTCAAAAAGTTGCAGACCCTCAAACATTAACCAATTTAATTCAAAATGAAGGTGTCACGTTAGCTGCGGGTGTACCAACTGTTTGGAATCTACTTGCTCAACACCTTGAAGAAAAAAACATCAAATTAGAAAGTCTAAAGAAACTCGTGGTGGGTGGTACCGCTATGCCTCCTCATTTATATAAATACTTTCAAAATGAACAGGAACTAGCCATTATTCATGCTTGGGGGATGACAGAAATGAGTCCTTTAGGGACTATAAACCATATTCAATCCGCAGAAATTAAACACCTTGATGATGATAGGTTTTTTGAACAACAGTTAAAGCAAGGTGCTCCTGTATATGGTATTGAACTTAAAATAATTAATGATGAAGGTAATGAGTTGGACTGGGATGGAAAAACCCCAGGTAATCTTTTGGTACGTGGTCCTTGGGTTGTAGACCAATACTTTAATCGAGCAGATCTCCAGTGTAATGGAGAATGGTTTGATACCGGTGACATTTCAATTATAGACGAACATGCTTACATGAAAATAACAGACCGTAAAAAAGATGTTATAAAATCTGGTGGTGAATGGATATCATCGGTAGATATTGAACACGCGATGATGCTACATCCTGATGTATCTTTAGCTGCGGTAATAGGTATTACTCATGAAAAATGGGATGAACGTCCCCTACTTTTAATAGAAAGAAATGTTAATGCTGAATTAACATATAATCAAATAAAGGATTTTCTTAAAGGAAGAATTGCAAATTGGTGGATGCCTGATGCTATTAAATATGTAGATAAACTTCCATTAACGGCAACAGGAAAAGTACATAAATTAAAAATTAGAGAAACATTTAAAGACTATACTTTTAATATCCTGTAATATTTTTTAAAATGGCTCTAGAATCTGATTGTACAAAGGATTCAGAGCCCAGCTCCTCAGTGCAGAAGCCTTATTTTGCACCTCCGGGTTGTGTTAGTAGCTAGCTAAATGGCTCTTTAATATGGAGCTCTATATTCTCAGACAGCTTAGGTATACATGCAGATGCTCTTCACTCAGGCAATGTGTGATTTTACCTTTCACTTTTCGATGACTCAGCTCGACAATATTATTAAGGTATTTCACGGTTAGCACCTCAATCATACAAAGCATATACCCTGACAACCAAAGCTGAACATTGAGGGTATCAAGCGCCGCAATATTCGCTCCGCTTTTAT
>OJEX01000164.1_pt1 | contig 14392 bp, 12 predicted proteins | sample 1593971 | NCBI WGS metagenome assembly OJEX01 (sample SAMN05416775, study PRJEB24817) | seawater metagenome | isolation source: Sea water | place: Canada:Atlantic | collected 2013-11 | reverse complement strand
AATGTCAAAAGTTTCTGAGGAACTGACTGTGCCTGACATGAAGATTTTTGCGGGTAATGCCACCCCTGAACTGGCCAAACAAATTGCAAGTCGCTTATATATTACTTTAGGCGAAGCCAAAATTGGCAGTTTTAGTGATGGTGAAATAAGTTTTGAAATACATGAAAATGTTCGCGGTAGCGATGTTTTTATCATTCAATCAACCTGTGCACCAACCAATAACAACTTAATGGAACTCATTGTGATGATCGACGCATTTCGTCGTGCATCAGCAGGTAGAATTACTGCGGTTATTCCTTACTTTGGTTATGCTCGCCAAGATAGACGTGTACGTAGTGCGCGTGTACCTATTACAGCAAAGGTAGTTGCTGATTTCTTATCAAGTGTTGGGGTTGACCGAGTATTAACGGTTGATTTACACGCAGAACAAATTCAAGGTTTCTTCGACGTTCCTGTTGATAATGCTTTTGGCACGCCAATTTTATTAGAGGATATGAAAAACCGTGAATTAGATAATCCGGTGGTAGTATCACCTGATATTGGTGGTGTTGTTCGTGCTCGAGCAGTAGCAAAATTATTAAATGATGCAGATCTAGCCATTATTGATAAACGTCGTCCAAAAGCCAATGTTGCCCAAGTAATGCATATTATTGGTGATGTAGAAGGTCGTGACTGTATTATTGTTGATGATATGATAGATACTGGCGGCACATTAGCAAAAGCGGCAGAAGCATTGAAAAAACATGGTGCAAAACGTGTAATTGCTTATGCTACTCACCCAGTATTATCGGGTAACGCTGCTGAAAACCTGAGAACTTCAGTAATTGATGAGTTGGTAGTGACGGATTCAATTCCATTATCACCAGAAATCAAAAAGCTTAAAATGGTACGTCAATTAACATTGAGTGGCATGCTTAGTGAAGCAATTCGCCGAGTATGTAACGAAGAATCTATTTCAGCTATGTTTGATAGTTAATAATCTAAGTATCATATTGTTTAAAGCCGATATTATGCAGTTAATATCGGCTTTTTTATTGACTGTTTTTTATCACCAATAATTAATAGCTTTAACCCATCTGTAATGTTATTATACCGCGCCTTTTTATCTAACATGGCTACTTTTATTAGTAACTTAAAAAGATAAAAAAGGTACCTCCTTGTTTTTGGTCGCAAAAAGCAAGATTAAATTTTACTTATATAATATAAGAGTATACATCATGACTGATTTATTTACTTTGGATGCAGAACTACGTACAGATTTAGGGAAAGGTGCGAGCCGCCGCCTACGTCACGCGAATAAAGTTCCAGCTATCCTTTACGGTGAAGGCCAAGAGCCAATATCTTTAACTTTAGAGCACAAAAACGTTTTCCGTGCTCAACAAGAAGAAGCTTTTTACTCACACGTGTTAACACTAAACATTGCTGGCAAGCCAGTAGAATGTTTAATTAAAGATATGCAACGCCACCCTTTTAAGCAAGTGGTAATGCATATGGATTTCTTACGTATTGATGCAAAACATGCTTTACATGCTAATGTTCCTGTTCACTTCATAAACGAAGAGAATGTTACAAAATCAGGTGCCGTTATTGCTCACCACGTAACTGAAATTGCTATTTCTTGTTTACCAAAAGACTTACCTGAGTTTATCGAAGTTGATTTAGCTGATTTAGAAGTTGGTCAAACAATACATTTATCAGACGTTAAATTACCAACAAACGTTACTTCTGATGAATTGGCTAAAGGTGAAAGCCATGACCAAGCCGTTGTTTCTGCTAATGCTCCTAAAGCACAAAAAGAAAATGACGATGAAGCTGCAGCTCCTGAACAAGAAGCTCCTGCTGCTGAATAATCAAACTTTATTCAGTTAGCTATTTAACTTAAAGATGAATAGTTAATATGACTATTAAGTTGATTGCGGGGCTAGGAAATCCTGGCCCCGAATATACAAAAACACGTCACAATGCCGGTGTTTGGTTTGTAGAAGAACTAGCACAGCGTAATAATATACCCCTTCGACCCGAAAAAAAATATTCAGGCCTCTATGGTAAAGGACTGATAGGTAATGAACTTGTTCACCTATTGATACCAACAACCTTTATGAACCTAAGTGGCCAAGCCGTAGCGCCTTTAGCTAATTTTTTCCGCATCAATGTTGACAATATATTAATTGCTCACGACGAATTAGACATGCTACCCGGCTCAGTAAAAATAAAGCAAGGTGGTGGTCATGGCGGACACAATGGTTTAAAAGACATTATCGCTCGCATGGCAAATAATAGAGACTTTTATCGCTTACGCATTGGTATTGGCCACCCAGGTCATAGGGACAAAGTAACTGGCCATGTGTTGGGTAAAGCACCACAAAATGAACAATCATTAATTGAACAGGCTATTGATGAAGCCACTCGCTGTTTTGAACTTTGGCAAATCGATGGTTTAAAAAGTGCGCAGCAACGCTTACATGCCTTTAAAGGCATATAAAATAGCGAGAGCCGTACTATATAAATAATCTGTTGGATATACTCCAATAACACGCATTCACAATGTTAAAAAATTAACAAATACAGGTAAATATTATGGGATTTAAATGTGGCATCGTTGGTTTACCCAATGTAGGTAAATCAACACTATTCAATGCACTTACCAAAGCAGGTATTGATGCGGCAAACTTCCCTTTTTGTACTATTGAACCAAATACTGGCGTAGTACCTGTACCGGATCCTCGCTTAGATAAATTAACTGCCATTGTTAAACCTGAGCGTGTACTAGCCACCACGATGGAATTTGTTGATATAGCAGGTCTTGTTGCTGGTGCATCAAAAGGTGAAGGTTTAGGTAATAAATTTTTAGCTAATATTCGTGAAACTGATGCCATTGGTCATGTTGTTCGTTGTTTTGATAATGACAACATTATTCATGTTGCAAATAAAGTTAGCCCTGTTGATGATATTGAAGTAATCAATACTGAATTGGCTTTATCTGATATGGACACAGCAGAACGTGCTATTTTTCGTTTAGCAAAAAAAGCTAAAGGCGGAGATAAAGACGCTAAGTTTGAAATGCCAGTATTAGAAAAAATATTAAAACACGTTGAAGAAGGTCACATGGTGCGTTCTTTAGAGTTATCTAAAGAAGAAAAAGCAGCCGTCGATTACTTAAATTTTTTAACGATTAAACCGACAATGTACATTGCTAACGTTAATGATGATGGTTTTGAAAATAACCCTTACCTTGATCAAGTACAAAAAATAGCGGATGCAGAAGGTGCTATCGTCGTTGCGGTATGTGCTGAAATTGAAAGCGAATTGTCTGAAATGGATGATGAAGACCGTGATGAATTTATGGCTGAAATGGGCTTAGAAGAGCCAGGTTTAAATCGTGTTATAAATGCCGGCTATTCCTTACTACACTTACAAACCTATTTTACCGCAGGCGTTAAAGAAGTACGTGCGTGGACAGTAAAGCAAAATGCCACAGCACCTCAAGCTGCAGGGGTTATTCATACTGACTTTGAAAAAGGCTTTATTCGTGCCGAAATAATTAGTTATGACGACTTTATTGAATTTAATGGTGAGTCAGGTGCTAAAGAAGCAGGTAAGTGGCGTTTAGAGGGTAAGGAATACCGTGTAAAAGATGGTGACGTGATTCACTTCCGCTTTAATGTATAACTTTATACGAGTAATTTAATTAATTACCAAAATAAAAAACGCACCAAATCAGGTGCGTTTTTTATTTCGTATAATATCTAATATACCAGACACTTTTACATCCTGATTCTTTAACAAGTTATAACCTACCTACGAACATTAAAAATCAATGAAAGCACAGTAGATTTAGCATGTGAAAGCATCAAATTGAACAGACAATAAGCAAACAAACAAAAAGTGCATTTATTTAGAAGAAAACGGTTGACGAACGGCAAGTAGATTAGCATAATACGCGCCACTTGCTACAGAGCAGGTTGGTAAGGCTACATAGCTCAGTTGGTTAGAGCACATCACTCATAATGATGGGGTCCCAGGTTCGAGTCCCGGTGTAGCCACCATTTTTACTTTAGTATTTTTTACCTAAGTAAAGAGAGTTCAAGTCTCTTTAAAGCTTGAATGTAATGCGGGTTTGGCGGAATTGGTAGACGCGCTGGATTTAGGTTCCAGTATCGCAAGATGTGAGAGTTCAAGTCTCTTGACCCGCACCATTTCAATAAAATTTACATACCACTAAAATAATATATATATTCCATAGACGTCAACTTCGGTATTTTAAATAGCCTTATCTCGTGTTTCACTTTGTGATCATCCATAATCGAAAATAACTTATCTTGTTTACTCGAACAAATAATATTGCCTTGAATAACTACACTATGGCATCTATTAATAATGTCATGCCGTTTGGGTTATTTTTATCTTATGATATTGTGGTAGGATTTTTTATTGGCGATTAGTATCATACAAGTGGCTTTAGTCGTAGCTCACGACTAATCAGAGGGCGTTTAATCAAAAATACTGGATAATTACCCTGCTATAAAATATAAACGAAATTCACATCTTAAAAGAGCATATTCAGCCTATTAGTCCAAATCATGACCGCTATCTCAAAATGAGATAAATTAAAGCGCATCAACATTGAAAAGCTTATCCACCATTTTAATGGTTTCACCTAAAAAACCATTTCCGTTAAAGAATCAACTTCGATGTAAATCAAAGTAATTTCATCCAGCTCAGCGTCTATGTGGAAACAATGATCAAAATAGCGACGTTACTTTGTTTTCTTATCACTTTGATAAAGCTTGAGGTTACTTTATTGATGTAACTTGTTTAATGAACGTTTTGGATCTTGTTGAGTCTATCTGGTTACAAAGAGTTCAGTGTTAACTCCGCTTGTTTCATTAGCGTAACAAAAAAGATCAATATTTATTTATTTATTTCCAAAGTGGCTCTCCCCCTTTTTGCTTAACAACCAATAATCTTTCTTTATGTGCTTCTATTTCATCAGCAGAAGCGGCAATAACTTTTAACTTTACTCGATCATTACTTAAACGTCTAATAGCATTGGTATCTTCACTACTATTATTACCAACAGATAAATTAAACGTTGACTGTTTACGTGTCATTTCAATATAAACAAAAGCAAGCAGCTGAGCATCAATCAATGCACCATGATAGGTGCGATCTATTAATTTATCTACTTTATAAAAACGCGCTAAATAATTTAACGTTTTTGGTGAGCCAAACTCGTCTTTTGACGTCTTTAAGGTATCGGTAATGGTACAAATATCTTCAGTCATTGGCACTTTGTTATTAGCTTTATTTGCAAAGTTCAACAAAGAAAATTCATGATTCATAAAGCCAACATCGAATTTGGCATTATGAATAACTAATTCCGCACCACGGATAAAATCAATAAAATCATCAACGACTTCTGGAAATGTAGGTTTGTCGTCTAGAAACGCATTAGTTAACCCATGAATATTGATTACCTCTTGATCCATTTGTAATACTTGACCACGCTGATTCAGTGGTTTAATGTATACATGATAGTTTCTACCCGTTAATTGACGGTTAATCATTTCGACACAACCAATTTCAACAATTCTATGTCCATCTCTGGGGTTAATACCCGTTGTTTCCGTATCAAGAATAATCAATCGTTGTTCTTGTTGGCCGTTATCTTGACTATTATTTATATTCACTATTTGTAACCTTAAATGTTTATATTTAAAAAATTAAAACTAGAATTATTTTTCTGGTATCTTCTGCGGGAACTCTGCTAAATTTATTTTAAACCGCTCACTGCTATAGCATCAAACAAGACAAGATAAAACCATTTTGACAATTTTAGACAATCATAATTATCAAAATCTTCCACCGAATATTGCTGATACTTTTTGGAAGATGGGCTCACTCAGTTACCTTACCGGTAGACTTGTATTTAGCATCGCGTTCTAATCGTAAATATTGCTGTCCCGCAGTAATCGCTTTAACAGATTTAGAGTTAAATTCACGTGTATATAAAGTATAAACCACCCAAAAACTCATTAAAATAAACAAAAAAGGATGAAAGAACCAACAAATGGCAGCTAACGCAAAATAATATGAACGAAGACCGTAATTATAAGAATGTGCGGCTTGATCTTGTACTGTCGCCATTTGTTTCGCATACGCTTTAAGGTTCTCATTCAAACCAAACTTACCTATTGGTGCAGAGCCGACCATAACATTAACAAAACCATACTGGCGCATAGACCAAGTAAATTGAAAAAAAGAGAGAACAAAAATAAAAGCGAGTAAGCTTAATTTAATTTGAATAGAAAAATGACTTACATGATCAGCATAAGGCATTGAGAATATAACACTTTCTAACGTGTCTATTTTTGCAAAAAGCGTCAGTATACCCGCTAATATTAATAATGTACTTGAAGCAAAAAAAGCAATATTTCGCTCTAAATTAGAGAGTAATGCAGCATCACCAACCCTCACCTCTCGTGTCATAGTTTCATACATCCAATGAATTCTATGTTGATTTAAACTTCGAGCTAAACAATCGGTAGTTTTAGCTTTTTTACGAGCAAACCAAGTATATCCTGACCAGGATATAAAAAAGAGAGATAAAGCAATGATATCAATTATAGATAACGGCATATAAAAACCCCAAGAAAAATATGCATACAATAATAAACGGTTAGCTAAAGTCTGTAACTCAATATCTATGATAATTTACATTTAAGTGGATTAATCATCAACTGATGATGTCGCTTTATATTAATATTTATATAAGCCATAACCAACGATATTTAAGCTTGAATTACTAGGCTTAGATTTATTCAGTTGTTGGCTTATGTTTATGGTTGACGGTAGAGTTGACGCCTAAACATGCCCTTGAGATGTTGAAAAACAACTATTTAAGTCTCCTGATAGTTCCTTAAATAAATTTGACTATCAAGAGCTTTAGTAAAATCCACAGCGGTATTAATTGTTACATCAGAGCTTTAATTCCCTGCCCTAAGCCTGCTAAGGTAAGCGGATACATTTTATTATCGACAAGCCCTTTCATAATATTAATAGAATGGTAATAAGACCACTGCGCTTCGTTTTGGGGATTAAGCCAAATAACCTTATCAAAATAATCGGTTAGTCTCTTCATCCAAACGTTGCCTGCTTCTTCATTCCAATGTTCCACACTACCACCGGGATAAGTAATCTCATATGGGCCCATTGTTGCGTCGCCCACAAAAATAATTTTATAATCACGGCTATAGGTGTGCAGTACTTGTAATAAATCAATTTTTTCATTGTGCCTACGGTTATTATCTCGCCAAACATTTTCATAAAGGCAGTTATGAAAATAAAAAAACTCTAGATGCTTAAATTCTCCATGTATTGCCGAAAAAAGCTGTTCGCAGTCCTTAATATGATCATCCATAGAGCCGCCAATATCAAAAAACATTAAGACTTTAATAGCATTATGGCGCTCTGGCTTCATTTTAATATCAAGATAACCCGCATTGCGCGCTGTAGCAGCAATGGTCTCATCAAGTGCTAGTTCTTCGCTACTACCAGTACGTGCAAATTGGCGTAATTTTCGTAATGCTACTTTGATATTACGCGTACCTATTTCAACATTGGCATCTAAGTTTTTAAATTGACGTTTATCCCAAACTTTTGTTGCTCGACGATGCCTTGACTCCTCTTGCCCTATACGAATTCCTTCAGGGTTATAGCCATAAGCACCAAAAGGTGATGTCCCACCAGTACCGATCCATTTGTTACCCCCTTGATGGCGCTTCTCCTGCTCTTTCAAACGTTCAGCCAATGTTTCCATTAACTTATCTAACCCGCCTAAGGCTTTTATTTTCGCTTTTTCTTCGGCGCTCAGTTGTTTTTCAAAATGCTTTTTAAGCCAATCTTCTGGAATTTCTGATAAATCTAATTCCAGGCTAGCAACGCCTTTAAAGTAATCAGCAAAAGCACGATCAAACTTATCAAAGTGGGCTTCATCTTTAACTAATATAGTACGACTCACACTATAAAAATCATCAAGACTAGCAAACACTACACCTTGCTCTAAAGCACGAATTAAGTCGAGCAATTCTCGCAGTGTACAAGGTACTTTGTAGTCACGTACCTTACAAAAGAAATCAATTAACATTACTTTGCTCTTTATTTTTTAATATATACCCATATTGAAGTATCATGGGTATTAACCTTAACGTTGGCCACGGTGCATAAAAGCAAGCTTTTCAAACAAATGCACATCCTGCTCATTTTTTAATAAGGCGCCATGTAATGGAGGAATCACTTTTGTCTGACGTGTTTCATGCAAAACTTCGGGAGAAATATCTTCAGCAAGTAAGAGTTTTAACCAATCAATTAACTCTGACGTTGACGGTTTTTTCTTTAAACCGGGCATATCACGTAAATTAAAGAATAACGCCAGGGCTTCATCTAATAGTTTTTGTTTAATATTAGGAAAGTGAACATCAACAATGGCTTGCATCTCATCTTTTTCTGGAAAACGAATATAATGAAAAAAGCATCGGCGTAAAAAAGCGTCTGGTAATTCTTTTTCATTATTTGACGTAATGATAATGATAGGCCTTTGTTTAGCGACAATTTTTTCTTGTGTCTCGTAAACAAAAAACTCCATTTTATCTAATTCTAAAAGTAAATCATTTGGGAATTCTATATCCGCTTTATCAATTTCATCGATCAATAATACCGGACGATTATCGCTAGTAAACGCATGCCACAATTTACCTTTGATAATATAGTTGCCAATATCTTTTACTTTCTCATCACCTAATTGGCTATCTCTTAAACGCGATACCGCATCATATTCATATAAGCCTTGTTGTGCTTTTGTTGTTGATTTTATATGCCAAGGAATAAGTTCAACACCTAAACTAGCAGCTAACTCTTCTGCTAACATGGTCTTCCCTGTGCCTGGCTCTCCTTTTATTAATAGAGGTCGCTCAAGCGCAATAGCCGCATTTACGGCCAACTGTAACTCATTTGATGCTATATAATTACTGGTGCCTTGAAAAGCGCTCATATTCAATTCCTACAATTTTATGATCATTATTTTATGAAAAGTACTAGAAAAGCATTTGTTTATTCCATAAAAGCATATAAGTTATAACAAAATATCACTTCTATTTTTGCTACAAGAGACTAATCTACAAGTATACTTAATTCAGTTCAAAATAGCCCATAGGATTTCACCATGTCTAACATATTTGAAGATAATTCAACCTCCATTGGTAATACACCTTTGGTAAAACTTAATCGTGTAATTGATAGTAAAAATTGTGACGGCACTCCTACTGCAACGGTCTATGCCAAAATCGAAGCCAGAAATCCAAGTTTTAGTGTTAAGTGCCGCATTGGCGCTAACATGGTTTGGGATGCGGAAGAAAAAGGTTTGTTATCACCAGGTAAAGAACTCGTTGAACCAACCAGTGGTAATACAGGTATTGCCCTTGCCTTTGTTGCTGCTGCCCGTGGGTATGGCATCACGTTAACTATGCCAAGTACCATGAGTTTAGAACGTCGTAAATTACTCTCAGCCCTTGGTGCAAAAGTAGAGCTCACTGATGGAGCCAAAGGCATGAATGGTGCTATTGCAAAAGCACAAGAGATCAAGGATTCTGATCCTGATAAATATGTACTTTTAGGACAGTTCGATAATCCTGCAAACCCTGCTATTCATGAGAAAACAACCGGTCCTGAAATTTGGCGTGATACTGATGGAAAAATAGATATTTTTGTTGCCGGTGTTGGTACAGGTGGCACAATTACAGGTACAAGCCGTTACTTAAAATCACAAGACAAAGCGATAAGTAGTATCGCGGTTGAACCTAGTGACTCACCAGTCATTAGTCAAAAATTAGCCGGTGAACCGTTAACCCCTGGTCCACACAAAATTCAAGGAATTGGTGCTGGTTTTATACCTGGTAACCTTGATTTAACTATCCTTGATGGCGTAGAAAAAGTATCAAATGATGATTGCATGGCAATGGCACATCGCTTAATGAAAGAAGAAGGAATACTTGCCGGTATTTCTTCAGGCGCAGCGATAGTTGCTGCTAAACGTCTTGCTGAACTTCCTGAGAATTCAGGTAAAGTAATTGTTGCTATATTAGCTAGCTCTGCAGAACGCTATTTATCTAGTCCTTTGTTCAGTGATACCTTTTCAGATAAAGAACTCGTACAATAATTTACACTGTAAAAATTTTTATTCATAAAAGGTGCTTAGGCACCTTTTTTATTGCCTACGTTTCTATATAAAGCCAAGTTCACCAAGATATATTCCAAAATATAAAAACAAAAAACGCTGTAATTAACAATTAATTACAGCGTCACAATACAGCTACTTTAGAAAAATATTAATTAATCAATTAATTGATACTGCTCACGTAAAATATCAATAATTTCTGCTTTTGGATTATCACTCAGTACTATTTTTTCACCAGTAATTTTTTCTGCGATATCAAGATACGTTTTAGAAACATTCATCAATACAGCTTCAGGTAAAACATTATCACGTGCTAAGGCTTCACGCTCGGTCATGCGCGATTTATTTAATAGAATGTCCGCATCAGGGAAATGATTTAATAATAACTGACGAAAGCCCTCTTTAGAGTTTTCAACAACGTTACCGGCGCGATAATGTTCACCATCCCAAATACGCGATGAGTCAGGCGTACCCACTTCATCCATATAAATTAGCTTTTCATTGCCTTCTTTATCTTTAACATAGCCAAACTCAAATTTTGTATCGACAAAAATTTGATCAATTTTAGCTAGCTCAGTTGAGATAACATCAAAGCCTTGAGTTAATAATTTTTCATAAAGCGTTATATCATCTAATGATTTAAAGTTAAATGCTTCAAAATTATCTTCGATATTTTTACGCGTAATATTCACATCATCAACTGCAGGCACGCCTGGGATATCGGTTAATATTCCTTTTGTTGACGGTGTTTGTAATAACTCAGTCAATTTGGAGTCTTTCGTTAAACCTTCACTGATTTCAATACCACAAAACTCACGTTCACCTTTGACATATGAACGCCACATTGAACCGGTGATGTATTGACGACAAATCGCTTCAATCATTACCGGTTTTGCTTTTTGCACAATCCAAACAAATGGATGTGGAATATCTAAAATATGACTATCCGCAAGACCTTGATCTTTGAACAACTTAAACCAATGATTAGAGATAGCATTAAGCGCAGCGCCTTTGCCTGGTACACCTTTCATACCGCCCTCACCTTGCCAGATGCAATCAAAAGCAGAGATACGGTCACTAATAACCATAATAGCTAAAGGAGCGTCTTTAGGGACGTTATAACCTTTTTCTTCAATTAGTCGTTTGCTATCCGCTTCAGTTAACCAATAAACAGAGCGTACTTTACCGCTATGTACAGGTGCAGCAGTGCGAATTGGAAGATCGTTATTAACAGCTAAAACTTTATCGGCTAGATTCATGGTATTTGACCTTAATTTTTATATTTAATAATTAATTGTAGCGAATAGTATCTTTACAAGTTATCACTGAGGATAAAATAGTATTCGGTATAATTAATAACATTATTCAAATTTATCGTTGTTGAAGGTATTTTGCAGATAATTGAAATGAGAGCAAGGAAATCACGCGGAGCTTATGAACATAAGTGAGCATGTTTGACGACGCTATCATGAAATTAGCAATAAAATATATCAACAAAAAAGAAAAGGACGCTAATGCGTCCTTATCTCAATTACAACTTTTCAATTCTTATGCTGCTAAAGAAGCCTGTGCTTTTTCAACTAAGAATGTGAATGCTGCTTTGTCATATACTGCGATGTCAGCTAGTATCTTACGATCTATTTCAATAGAAGCCTTTTTAAGACCATTAATGAATTTACTGTAAGATAAACCATTTTGACGAGCTGCCGCATTTATACGAGCGATCCAAAGCTGACGGAATTGACGTTTACGTTGACGACGATCGCGGTAAGCGTATTGACCTGCTTTAGTTACTGCTTGATAAGCAACACGGTAAACACGGCTACGTGCTCCGTAATAACCTTTAGCTTGCTTTAGAACCTTTTTGTGACGTGCACGAGCTTGTACACCACGTTTTACTCTAGCCATTTTCTATTTCTCCTAATTAACCGTGACGTAATAGTTTTTTAACTGACTTAATGTCAGATGCGGCGATCATGTGTTTAGCACGAAGATGACGCTTAACTTTAGTACGGCGTTTAGTCAAAATATGACGTAAGCCAGCTTGTTTGAACTTGTAGCCATTAGCTGTTTTTTTAAAGCGCTTTGCAGCACCTTTATTGGTTTTCATTTTAGGCATGTGAATAATTCTCAAATTTATACCGTCTCTAATAAAAGAAAAGGTATATGCCAAATATTAAGTAGCGAGGGCGAAACTGACTTTTCTCACAATAAAGCGTGAACAATCAATTTACTTGCAAGCCTGTACTACCAGCGTAAAGATAAAATTGGTGAATTAAACTTTTATTTAATAAAAAATAGAAAGTTTAATTACTTGTCAAACCAAAGATTATCTATTTTTAGGGGCTAAGACCATCACCATTTGACGTCCTTCTGCTCTACGCGGAAAGAACTCAAGCACTGTTAACTCTTCTAAATCGTTTTTAACACGAGTTAAAAGGGCTAAACCTAGCTCTTGGTGGGCCATTTCACGGCCACGGAAACGTAATGTAACCTTGACCTTGTCGCCGCCTTCTAAAAAGCGTTTCAGGTTACGTAATTTCACCTGATAATCGCCTTCATCTGTACCAGGACGGAATTTAATTTCCTTTACCTGTATTTGTTTCTGATTTTTGCGTTGTTCTTTCTGTTCTTTAGCTTTTTCATAGATAAACTTGCCGTAATCCATGACCCGACAAACGGGTGGTTTGGCAGTTGGGCTTATTTCAACAAGATCTACACCGGCTTCATCAGCTTGGTCAAATGCTTCATCTAATGTAACAATGCCACCCGGTTCTCCATCAAACTTAATTAAACGAACTTCGTTGTCAGCAATACCTGTGATTAACTCATTTAAACGATGTGCTGGCTCTTTCTGCCCGCCTCGTTGTCCACCTTTAATAGCCATGTTCCTCCAAAGAACTTTGTACCAAGTACATGCCGTTATAGTAATTTAGCAAGTACTGGGATTAATAAAATGTTTTTATGCGTGTTTTAAACTCTATTATAAGTAATTTAAGCACTAACTACGAGAGTTAACTTCTTCACTCAACTTTAAAATAAAGTCATCAACAGACATTTTTCCTAAATCTTCACCACTTCGAGTTCTAACCGCAATTTCACCTGCTTCCATTTCTTTGTCACCTACAACTAACAAATAAGGAACTCTCTTTAAAGTGTGCTCGCGGATTTTAAAGCCTATCTTCTCATTTCTCAAGTCTAGTTTTGCTCTAAAGCCATTTTCTTTTAGTTTTTTAACAACTTTTTCACAATATTGGCCTTGTTTGTCCGTAATATTCATAATTGTTGCGTGAATTGGCGATAACCACGTTGGAAACTTACCTGAGAACTCTTCGATTAAAATACCAATAAAGCGCTCTAAAGATCCTAAAATAGCTCTATGGATCATTACCGGAGTATATCTTTCGTTGTCTTCACCAACATAAGTTGCCCCTAAACGCTCAGGCAAAGCAAAATCAAGTTGCACTGTGCCACATTGCCAACCACGACCTAAGCAATCCATTAACGTAAATTCAATTTTAGGGCCATAAAATGCCCCTTCACCCGGTAAGTATTCAAATTTGATGTTGCTGTCAGTTAATGCTTGCGCAAGACCTGCTTCAGCTTTATCCCAAATTTCATCACTACCAATGCGATTTTCTGGACGAGTAGACAATTTAACAACAATATCTTCAAAACCAAATGAACCGTAAACATCGTATACCATTTCGATACACTTAGTCACTTCAGCTTGTACTTGAGACTCCATACAGAAAATATGCGCATCATCTTGAGTAAAACCACGTACGCGCATCAAACCATGCAAAGAACCTGAAGGCTCATTACGGTGACAACAACCAAACTCAGCAATACGCAAAGGTAAATCGCGGTACGACTTTAAACCTTGGTTAAATATTTGCACATGACCTGGGCAGTTCATTGGTTTTATCGCGTATTCACGCTTTTCTGAGGTAGTTGTAAACATACCATCAGCATATTTATCCCAATGTCCTGATTTTTCCCAAAGACTTCTGTCCATCATCATGGGTGCTTTAACTTCGTCGTAATCATATTCGTGTAATTTTTCACGAACAAACTTTTCTAACTCAGTATAAATAGTCCAACCATCGTTATGCCAAAACACCATACCTGGCGCTTCTTCTTGCCAATGGAATAAATCTA
>OJEX01000148.1_pt1 | contig 15738 bp, 12 predicted proteins | sample 1593971 | NCBI WGS metagenome assembly OJEX01 (sample SAMN05416775, study PRJEB24817) | seawater metagenome | isolation source: Sea water | place: Canada:Atlantic | collected 2013-11 | reverse complement strand
ACGAGATTCGCCTTAGTCTCGTGGGCTCGGAGATGTGTATAAGAGACAGAATTATTGCTGGATCGGCCGGCCACAGCTCCCCACCACCGGCTCGAAAGAATCGAGGGGATGGATTTCTAGTGATAGACGATACCTACAATGCGAACCCTCTTTCCATGAAGCTGGCACTGGGCACCCTGCAATCGGAGCAATGTACTGGCCGAAAGGTAGCCGTTTTGAGGCAAATGAAGGAGCTCGGGCCAGAGTCCCAGGAACTCCACAAAGAAATCGCTGATTACGCGGGGTCGAAGGCGAATATTGTGCTTGGAGTTGGTGATGAGTTTGGCCGGCTTTATGAGCCTGACCATTTCTACAAAGATTCTGCAGAATGTGCTCGCAATATCGGAAACTGGGTAGGGAAAGGAGACTGTGTGTTGGTGAAGGGATCTCACAGTGTAGGAATGTTGCGAGTCGTTGAGGCTTTGACTGAGGGCGGTGAACGTAATGGTGGCTCTTAAACTGTTTTTGTACCGTGCCAGGAACCGTCTTTTCTCCAGGCGCGCTTGGGTTGTGCTGTGTCGACCGCTCGAACCCTATACCGGAACAGGTATACCTGACGGAATTGAGGTGCGGGAGGCAAGTGAAAGCGATATTGAAGCTATCGCCAAGGCATTACCAGATGAGCTGGCGGGAAAGCTTTCCCGAGAGAGGCGGATTGCTACGGTAAGCGAACGCTTCAGGGTCGGGGTTCCCTGTATCCTTGCAGTAGAGAGTAATTCGGGCCAAGTGGTAGGGGGCTGTTGGTGTCGTAGAGTGAGGCGGGGGAGCATGCTGTGGCCGTTATTGCCCAGTCAGGATGTCGTTTTTGAAATTTCTACTTTGTTCGTTGACCCGGGGTATCGGGGTAAGCACCTTGGGTCTGTTCTTGTTGAATATGCGTGCAGCATGATGAAGGGTAGGGGCTTCAACGGATGTGTCTCACTGGTTTGGTATACCAGGCCTGCGTCGGTAAAGGCTCATTTGAAGGTCGGTTTTAAGCCGGTTGGTGAGAAAGTAACCCTGTCTTTTCTTGGGATTCGTCGATCCCGTGTTCATCCAGGGTTTCGCCAGGAGCGTCTTCCCTTAATCAGTAAGGCATCCTCATAATGGTACCCGTTTTGATGTACCACCATATTTCCCCCCTCACTGGTCCGCATACGGTCACTCCGGAATTGTTCCGTGATCATTTGCAGATGCTGAGTGACAAAGGAATCCGTACATTGTCACTTGACGAGTTTGCAGAGTGGAGGCGAGGTGAGCGTTCTATTCACCAGCCTGCCGTGCTTCTGACATTTGATGACGCATGGCTGGACAACTGGGTATATGCACTTCCAGTACTGGAAGAATTCAGCGCTCAAGGCGTTTTCTTCGTTGTTACCTCCTGGCCAGGGGACAGCGTGGCCAGGGTAGGTCTCGGAACTGACCCGGATTGGTCCCCCTTCTCCCACACAGAATCTATGAAACTGGCGGGCACGACTTCAGGAGACCGCGTTTCGATGCGGTGGTCTGAGTTGTTGGCGGCGAGAGACACCGGTTTGATCAGTCTCGCCAGCCATTCTCATGGGCATGGGGACTGGTGGAAGCGAGGGATTGGGGTGAAGGAGATGCTGGATTATTTCGAGATGGACTTGAGGCACACAAAGGACACCCTGGAAACGCAATTAGGTGCCTGTCCTCCACATTTGTGCTGGCCTAAAGGGCATTTTTGCAGTTCCATGATGAAAATGGCTAAAGACAATGGATTTGTTCACCAGTACTCAACTCTGAGGGGGAGTAACCAGAAGAAAGCTACCACACAGATACGCAGGATAAACGTTGAGAATCGTCCTGGGGATTGGTTGTGGCGACGCCTGGCAATCTACAGTAATCAATTGACTGCGGCAGCTTTGGGTGTCGTGCATCAGAATTTACATTACAAACGAATGAAGAACCGTTATCCGAGTTTGCCACGCAAGGAGTTTGTTGGTCCCAGGCTGCGGTTAATCTAGCCAGAAATGATTTTCAGAATTTCCTTGTGGCGGTCTCCCCCTTTTTGCATTAATGCAGTAATGGTACGGATATCGCCATGTTTACAATAGATCAGAATATTCTGCGTTCCATCTGGAAGTGTCCCCGTTTTGCCGCCGCAAACATTTGGCTCTTCTTCGTACAATTGCTTGAGCGTGCTAGTGATTTGGACATCACGTGGCGATGCTCCCTCTATGCTCATGATATGCGTTGTTTTGCTCCAGGCGTCTGTCAGGTCAGGGTAAGCAAGTGCAGCCACTCCCATAAGCAGCATATCATGCGCCGTGGTATACATGCCGAAGCTATCCAACCCTGATGCATTGGTAAAGCGAGTACGAGTCATTCCCAATGACTGTGCCTTGACGTTCATAGCCGTTACACCGTTGCGGGCTGCGTCTGCCAAACCCGTATTTACCTGTTGCCCGAACTCAGGGCTGGGTAAGTAGAGCCCCAGGTTGCGTATTACTGTATTGGCGGAACTGTTCGAGGAGGCCATGAGCATATTGTGGAAAGCATCTCTCCAGGATATGTTGTCGCCTGCTTTGAGATTGTTTCCGTTACCCGGCAGAATGTCTTCTGCCTCGACCGTAATTTTTTCGTCAATATCTTCTATGTAATCCAGTGCGGTTATTACAGTCATGATTTTCGCAAGAGACGCCGGTTTGCATCTGCGGCCGCTGAAGCGGTGAATATGAACTTTGCCAAGCTTGTTGCTGGCATCAACACAGGCGGCTGCAACACTCTGAACTTTGAGTTTTCTTGGGGAATTTTTGCAGAACCTGCGTAGCCATAAGTTTTCAAGTTTTACTTTATATGTGAGTATTACAGTAATGGCACGGTGCCAGCGCTTCTCTGAGTTATGATCTGGCTGCGTCATAAATTTCCTGATCAAATCGGCACATTTCCGCCACTTTTTTTCGTAAATCCGGGGTCACAATTTCAGAAACCTTCCCGTCACTGGTAGTGCGCTTGTTCTGAACGCCAAAAGAAACCCTGATACCGAGCTCCCGCCTTACATCAGATTCAAAGCGCTCCATGTCATCGGTAAAGCCGATCACAGAGAAATGCTTGAGGTTCTCCTTGGCCTTTTCCATAAGCTTGGCCGGGTCATCGAGTGTTAATTCGGTGTCTCCACAGAAATATTCACAGAATTTAAGAGCGTTTCGCTGGCCCATGGGAGAATCCAGGTAGGCTTCGAAGTCCTGATCGATTCTCGACTGGTGCTCTCGTTGGAAGTTGTAGAAGTATTCGGATATGTATCGCTCTACCGGATCTCGAAGAACGGTAATCAGTTTGTAGCCCTGGAATTGGTCGTAAGCTTTATTATTGAACGGCACATGCCCGCCGATAAAGTAGATGTCTTTCCACATAAGGTAGTGCAGCAGTTCCACCCGGAAGGTGCGTATGCGGTTGAAATCCTCCAGGTGTGAAAAATCAAGTGGGCCATGTTGACGTTCCATCACGGCTGCTGTTCCGGGTGCTGCTATGGATTCCTCCGATAGGAAATACCGTAGGCGTAGGGCCCGGGATACCGACGTGCCGGCACATTTAGGCACATGGTGAAATACAACTCGTTTCCCCATGACCGCCTGTTTAAATTGGTTTCGGTTATTGTAGAGGTTTTGAATCCAGCTCATTTCATCGTCCCTGGCTCAGTTGAAAATGGTGGTGTCACTTGGCCCTGTTACCGTTGGGAATTCTCCCATAAAAGCGATTGAACTCCTATTTGTCGGGATGCGTCGCGACATTTTCAGGCTGAAAATCGGAGGTGTATGACATTCTGGCCCTCTTGCCTCATAATGCGCTGTCTGTTGGGAGTTCTGCCCGCGTAGCGGGTTTGTGAGTCTTGGCATACGTTGTCGCTTAATCCAGGATGGACTCAGCAATGCGCATTCTCATGTCTGCTCTTCAGCCCGGTGGGGGCATTCGCACATTCTTTCGCTATATATATAGCCAGCCTTGTTTCAGTGACTGTCGCTTCACGCTTGTTGCGCCAGGCAGGGGGCTTGCAGACTTTCTTGCCGAATTCGTTCCTGACAACCGTATAACCGTCGTTCCAGCTCGTCAGGGTAATGTGGCGTTTACCAGACAACTGCGTGAGCTTATTGCGGGTGATGATTTTCAGCTTTTGCATTCCCACGGGTTTTCCGCCGGCCTGTTAACGGAGCTCGCCCGAACCGGGTACAGTATCCCTCACCTGATGACTGCCCATGATGTCTTCTTGCCTGCCCAGTTCTCGGGTTGGAAGGGAAGAGCGAAGCACGTTGCTATGTCCCTTTTGTTTCGCCGTATGACGATGATTCACACGGTTACTGAAGATGCCGGCCGTAACTTGCTGGAGTTCTTCCCGGCGATAGAACGCCGCCGGGTACATGGCATTCTTCATGGGGTGGACACAGAGTATTTTCGTGATGGGACCCCCAGGGCATTAAAGGCAGAGCTCGGTCTTGGAGAACAAACTGCATTGCTGGGTTTCTTTGGCCGTTTCATGGGGCAGAAGGGTTTTCGTCTATTGGTTGACGCGCTTGAAGAGATACACAGAACTCGTAGTGTCGTCCCGTTGCCTCATGTTGCTACTTTCGGTTGGGGTGGTTTTATTCGGGAAGATTATGAATACCTGACGAATAAAGGGTTAACCGACTACTTCCACCAGTGCGAACAGACGGATGATATGGCTGCGGCCATCAAAGGAGTTGATGTGGTTGTTATGCCGTCTCGTTGGGAGGCCTGTGGCTTGTTGGGTATGGAGGTATTGGCGGCGGGTGTTCCAATTGTGGGTAGCCAGTGCATCGGATTACGGGAAGTGCTCGAGGGCTCGCCGGCCCAAACGGTTCCTGTTGGCGATAGCCGGGGATTAATGAAAGCGTTGGTCGCAGAGTTGAGTGAACGCGAGTCCCGCAGGTCCGATTTTGTAAGGTTTCAGCCGGTCGCTGTCGAAAAGTTCCATATCAAACGCCCTGCGGAAAGCCTGTGGCGGCTATATACCCAAATGCTAGCCGGAGAGCGTGCATAATGAGGCGCACGCATTTGCTGTTAACGCGCACTTTGTCCGGGGGAGTATCTGAGCTGAACCAGCTGGAAGCTCCAGACCCGTACAATAAACGCTGTCAATACAGAGAGCTTTCCCCTGAAGACTTCCCTGAGTCAGCGCAGACCCATCGGTATGTGGAATTATGCCCCTCGGACAACTCAGCCATCCCGGACATTACGCCGAATACGGTTACTCGACTGCTGGTTCGTGTTGATAATAATCTACCGCTTGCCCAGAGCCTGTTAGAGCAGGGCTTTCACATTTCCGGGCGAATTGGTGCCGGCCGAAGATTGTGTGCTGCCAATATCGAGCCGCACTTTCCGGTTGGTCTGTTTATGGCCGGCCCCGTTGCTCCTGCGGTGATTCTTGGCCGTGCCAACGTCAATCTTCTGGCCCAGGCTCGGGCGTTAGGAGGAAGTGGTATTCCGGTCTATTGTGTACTCACACGGGGTGAGCCTCCGGTGATTGCCAGAAGCAGTCGGTATACCAGGGAAGTCTTTGATTGCCGGAGGGGAAGTGACGAGGACATCAGCGGTATTATTCGCCAGATTGCTAACGAATCCGGTTGCCGCCCGATTGTATTTACCGGCGGGGATCTGGACATCGGATTGCTGGCGAGGATCTGGCCGTCCATTTCGGAGGTTGCACGTGTTGTGAGTGCGCCGGATAAGTGCTGCTATTTCAATGACAAAAAGATTCAGATTGAAACTGCCAGCGCTGCCGGTATTCGGGTTCCAGAGAGTAGGGTGGTTGACAGCGTTCAGGCGCTGGGCTGCCTCGCTGAATTGACGTTTCCTGTTATCTGTAAACCCCTGGAACTCGCCAGAAAAGGTGAATTCAGGGGTAAGATATTTGTGGCAGAGAGCGAGGTGGAGCTGCGTTCAACGCTGGAGCCGGTTCTGGAAACAGGGAAAGCCTCTATTCTGTTGCAGGAATATGTGCCCGGTGGCATCGATAATCTACTGTTTGCATTGGTTACCTGTGACGACAATGGCCAGGTGAGATACTCGGTTACCGGTCGAAAGCTGAAAGATAACACCAAAGGCGGTATGGGGACTGGTGAAACCCTGAGAGATCCGGAACTTGACCAGCAGGTAGCCAAGACGTTCCAGGCTTTTGGAGTGGGGGGACTGCTGGGTGTTGAATTCAAGCGCCACTCCGGTACTGGCGAGCTGTTTTATATTGAGTCCAATTTTCGACCGGAAAACATCCATTCGGTGAATGAGGCTGCGGGAGTAAATCTGCAATTAGCGGCCTACTTGCAGGCTGTCGGGCTGCCAAGCCTCTACGAACCACTGCCGCAGCGGCAGGCAACCTGGATGGACTTGTCGCTGGTCCTACTCGCCCGCCTCAAACAGAAGGGGCGCATGAGTATCTGGCCAACCACACGTGGCGTTGTGGCTGATGCTCTCTGGGCAAAAGGCGACTTGCGCCCGGGGGTTGTGTGGTACGCACTGAAACTGACTTCTCTCGTGCGAAAGTCTTTTGGCCATTTGATAAAACGCAGACACTAGTGTCTAGATTTCCGTGCCTAGGTAGTCATTGATCAATGCTTAAACGAATACTTGTCAATACCAGCTCCAGCATGGCCCAACTGATCGTCAGTATGGTGGTGACTTTCATTATGGCCCCGATTTATCTGAAGTTGATGGGGCATTACGACTACGGGCTCCGGGAGATGATTCTGGCGCTTGTGGGTTACATGGGGATGCTTGATCTTGGTATGCGGCCGACCGTCAGTCGGTTTGTATCCATGCATAACGCTCAGAAAAGCAGAGATGAGCTGTTAACGGTTTACGCTTGTGCCCTGGCATTTCTGGGTATGGTGGGCTTGTTACTGGCAACGTTTTTCTGGGTATGGGCGGCGGTATATCCGGAGTGGCTGAGCCCGGATGATAGTGACGCGAGCACCAAGTACGTACTTTTTCTCCTGTTTGTGGGGGCCCAGATATTCTTCGCCTTTCCAAAGACGGTCGTGGGAAGTGTTCTGGAGGGACTTCAGCGATATTATTTCAAGAATATGGTCAATATCGTATCGACGATTGCTATTGCCGTTATTAGCTACATTTATATGACACCGGAGAACGGGCTTGCACTGTTGGTTGGCCTGGGGGCTTTGTCACAGGTGGTAAAACTATTGATTTTTGGTGCTGTTTTGCTGAAACCTGCGTTAGGTACGTTATACCCGAACATCCGATACTTTTCCCGTGAGAAACTGCGTGAAATGCTTTCATTTGGGCTCAAGTCGTTTATTCAGGGTGCTTCCAGCAAAGTCGAGCGCTTGTCAGACAGGCTTGTAATAGGATCTATACTGGGGCCGGCTGCATTGCCAGTCTACACCATACCAGCTACTTTGGTCGGTTATATTTCCACAATCACCATGACTCTTACCCATACCTTCTTGCCAGTTTTCAGTGATCTCAGTGCACGAGGGCACCAAGGCAAGATCAAATCAATTTATATGATTGTCAGCAAACTTGTCGTGGCGCTGGTTATTCCTATGGGTGTTGGCATTTGTCTTATCGGTGGGCCGTTTATCGCAATCTGGATGGAGGGAGAGTTCGATCCTGAGCTTGTGGATGCGATTTTGGTGTTACTGGTCACCTACACGCTGGTACCCATGCTCAATCCGTTCGCCAGCCGTTACCTGACCGCGATTAATAAACACGTAATCTTCGCCAAGGTTGCGCCTCCAGCTGCGCTTGTTAATTTGGGACTCAGCATCTGGCTGGTACTTGAATACGGAGTCGTTGGGGCTGCGCTGGGTTCAGTGTTGCCGGTATTTATTGTTATGCCCATTTTTCTGAAGGTCGTTGCCCATAATCTGGGGATCACCATGCTTCAATACATGAAGCATGTGATTCTTCCAGCACTTACTCCGGTGGCGGTTATGGGCAGTGGGCTCGTCTGGTGGCGGGTTGAGTATGGATTTCCGGGGTACCTGGAGATTGTCCTGGCGGTTGTGGTTTCCGCAACGGTATATAGCGTGCTGTATTGGATAATTTCCCTCAGGAAGGATGAGCGTGAAGTGTTGATGCGTGTTATGCCAGCGCGTTTAAGGCGGAACGTATGAAAAAGGGAGCTTTCTGAATGTGTGGTTTCGCAGGGTTTACTGGGCTGGATTTGCCTGCTACTAGAGACCAATGTGAATCAGTGCTGGATAGCATGGGGCACGCTATTTTGCACCGGGGGCCAGATGCGGGCGGCGCCTGGTTTGACGGGGAGTTGCGTTTGGGGCTGATTCACCGCCGACTTTCTATTATCGACCTGTCTGAACTTGGTGCCCAGCCGATGGCGTCTGAGTCTGGCCGTTACGTTATCTCCTTTAACGGTGAAATCTATAATTTCCGCAACCTCAAAGCGGAACTTGAAAGTGCCGGTGCCCGGTTTCGCGGTCATTCGGATACGGAAGTCATGCTTGCCGCATTCGAAGCGTGGGGTGTGGAGCAGGCACTGGCCCGTTTCAATGGAATGTTTGCCTTTGCTTTGGTGGACAGGAGCCAGCGCAAGCTTTATCTCGCCCGGGACCGGATGGGAGAGAAGCCGCTTTATTACGGCTGGCAGGGCCGAACCTTTCTATTTGGTTCGGAACTCAAGGCCCTTTCTTGCCATCCTTCCTGGAAAGGAGAGGTTAATCGGAGCGCATTGCCGCTGTTGTTGCGTCACAACCTCATTCCAGCGCCTCATACCATCTATTCCGGTATCCATAAACTGCTTCCAGCGTCATTCATCAGTCTGGACCTGGAGCAGCTAGTGCCAGGGGAATTGCCTGAACCCTCTCGCTATTGGCGTCTGGAAGATCAGTTTGGGGATGGTCCGGACTGGACTTTAGAGGGTGCCTCTTCCCATCTCGAAACGTTGCTTGAGGAAGTGGTTGGTGACCAGATGGTTTCGGACGTACCCTTGGGAGCGTTTTTGTCCGGTGGTGTGGATTCCTCCACTATCGTGGCTCTGATGCAAAAGCAGGCTAGTCAGCCTGTTAGAACTTTCAGCATTGGTTTCAATGAAGAGGGGTTCAATGAAGCTGTGCACGCGGCGGCGGTGGCGAGCCATCTGGGCACGAACCATACTGAGCTGTATGTAACAGAGCAGAATGCAATGGATCTGATACCGCGTCTGCCGCAGATCTACGATGAGCCGTTTGCGGATTCTTCTCAGCTGCCGACATATCTGGTCAGTCAAATGACCCGCAAACACGTTACTGTTGCGCTGTCCGGGGATGGTGGTGATGAATTGTTCTGCGGGTACACTCGTTACCCTAACATGCTTCGTGGTTGGCAACGGCGCGGTTCACTTGGCTCCCGGTTAAAAGGGCTCTCCGGTCGGCTGCCGTCCGGTGTGACCGCTCAGGCCATCCGTGCTCTGGTGCCTTCCCAGAGAAGGCGCAGGACGGAAGCAATTCGGTTCCGTCTTGCACGAGCCAAAGCTATTGCCTCGGCGCAGAGCCTGTCAGAGTTTTACCGCCAATCTGTATCGTTTTGGCCGAATCCGGCCATGGCGTTGGTGGCGCCTCGTGACGGGCGTTATGGGCTAACGGACCCTCTTCCGGACCAGGTACCGGACAACGACCTGAAAACATTGATGTGGCGGGATCTGAACTGGTATCTGCCAGATGATATTCTCACCAAGGTGGACCGTGCCGCCATGGCGTGCAGCTTGGAAACCCGAATTCCAATGCTGGACCATAGGGTGGTGTCGTTTGCGATGGGGTTGCCCGCAGCGATTAATATGCAGGGCAATATTGGTAAACAGGTGCTTCGGTCGGTCCTCTACCGCCACGTACCACGAGAGTTGATTGACCGACCTAAACAGGGCTTTGCAGTGCCGGTAGCAGTTTGGTTAAGAGGTTCTTTGCGGGAGTGGGCTGAAGATTTGCTAAACCCCACACGCCTTCGGGAGCAGGGGTATTTTAAGCCAGACATGGTTCGGCAAATTTGGAGAGAGCACCTCGCGGGCCGGGAAGAGTATAGCTCTCTTCTATGGGGTATTTTGATGTTTCAGGCCTGGCTGAAAGAACAGCGGGAATGCATTGGTACAGGAGAAATAGATGAATACGCCCGCTAACCCCCTGGTAAGCATCATTACGCCGACATACAACAGGGCTGAGTTTATAGAACAGGCGGTTAACAGTGTTCTTGCGCAGACCTACACGAACTTCGAATTGCTGATTGTAGACGACGGTTCAACCGATAACACTCGTGACCTGCTGGAGCCTGCGCTGACGGATTCTCGAGTCCGTTATTCCCGCCAGGAGAATCAGGGGCAGAGTGTTGCCCGTAATCGTGCCCTCTCAGAGGCGAAAGGTGACTTTGTATGTTTTCTGGACTCTGACAACTACTGGCCTACTGAAAAGCTGGAAAAGCAGGTCGCGCTTTTCAGGCAACAACCAGATTACGATGTTATCTATGGGGATGTTGTCGTTATCGATGAGGTCGGAGCGGAAGTTACCCGAAATAATATGAGGCGTTATTCCGGTCAAATAGCCAGGTATATGATTCGCGACAACTGCGTGAGTATGAATACGGCCATGGCACGGCGTCGGTGTTTTGACGATCTCGGCGCAATGAGTGGTAAACGTCGTGTTGCTGATGACTATGACTTGTGGCTCCGATTTTCAGCCCGGTTCCGTTTTCTCTATGTACCTGAATTCTTTGCGTACTATCGGGTAATGGACGACCAGATTTCCTCTGATAAAACCCGGCGTTTTGATTCCAACTGGCAAATCATTACCGACTTCAGGCGCGAATTTCCGGATGCCATGTCAGAACAGGATTTCGATTTGGGGTTTGCTGCCTTCCATAATAGGAAAGCCCGTTATCTGGCAAGCCAGGGATCGAAGGGTGGGGCGCTGGCCGAGATGCTCAAGGCGCTTAGGTTGCGCCCCTTCCGGCGCGCTTCCTGGCGCAGCCTTGCTGCGGTTCTTTTGAAGTAGACGATCGTAGGTATGGTATCGAAGGTTTGTTATGGCGACTGTTAGCGTAGTGACGCCAACCTACAACAGGGCTCGGTTTCTACCGGATGCCGTATCGAGTGTTCTGGCTCAGACTTACGTTGATCTTGAACTCATCATTGTGGACGATGGTTCAGAAGACGATACCGCTAAAGTGCTGGAACCCTTTCTCGAAGACGGGCGAGTTCACTATTTTTACCAACAAAATCAGGGCCAGAGCCATGCCCGGAATTTGGCCCTTGAACAGGCTAAGGGCGACTTTATAGCATTTCTCGACTCAGATGATATCTGGGCTCCAGACAAACTGGAGAAACAATTGGCTGTTCTGCAGGCGAATCCTCGCGTTGATATTGTTCATGGCGACGAGGCCGTGATCAATGAGCAGGGACTGGTTATCAGTGTTGAAAATATGAAACGTCATTCTGGCCAGATCACTCGGTACCTGTTGGCTGATAACAGCGTGAGTATTACCACGGCGCTGGTAAGGCGACGGTGTTTTGATGAAATGGGCGGTTTCGATACATCGGTTGGTGTCGCTGATGACTACGAACTCTGGCTGAGGTTTTCTGCGAGGTTCTCTTACCATTATGTGCCAGGCATCGTTGCTTCGTACCGGGTGATGGCGGACCAGATTTCATCCGATAAGCGCCGCCGGTTCGCTGCGAATGAGATGATCATCCGGGACTTCCTGGCGAAGTATGATGATGTCTTGTCTCCGGCAGAGCGGCGGTGGGGGGTGGCCAGGTTCTACTGCCGCAAGGCCAGGTATCTGGCTCGCACAGGCGAACCTGGCAAGGCAACTGCGGCCATCGCTCGGGCGTTTACCAATGCGCCACTGGATCTGGCTGTCTGGAAGGCGCTGTATCGCGTTATGGTTCCTCGGAAATGACCGCGAATATGATGGGAAGTGGTGTGGCTGCAGAAAACGATTTACCCCGGTGCGTTCCCTGGCAGCCCAAATACCGGGATGGCGTACTCAGGCTCTTTAGGGATGTGCCCTACAAGTCGGAGTTATGGCAATGGCAGTTTGAGTCCAATCCTTTTGGTCTGCCCTTCACGCCCGTTGTGCTGGTTGACAGCGAGGACAGGGTAGTGGGCTTCAATGGCGTTATGGCGGTTAGGGCAGCTGATAGAGGTCAGGACGAGCGGGTCTTATGGAGCTGTGATTTCTACCTCACTGAGCAATGGCGGGGCCAAGGGCTGGGCAGCGCCATTAAGCACGAACTGCACAGAGTGGCCCCAGTAATTATGGCCTTTGGCATCAGTAACCGGGCCAGCGATGTGCTCCGTCACCTTGGCTGGGTGCCCAATGAAACCGTGAGAAGCTACAGGATGCTTCGCCGTCGTAAGGGGCTTCGTAGTTGGTTGTTGAGCGCTCTCCAATGGCTGAATCGGCTGAAGTGGGTTTTCTCGGCCGTACCCGATATATCGGGATTGAGTACTAAGGTATGCTCAAGCCTCCCTATGAGAGAGCAGGTTGATGCGCTTTGGGAACGTTGCTCTCCAGGCTATGGACGAATCGTTCGAAGGGACTTCGCATACCTTGACTGGCGTTACCAGCGTCACCCATTGGGTCGGTATGGCTTCGTTTGTGCGTGGGTGGGCGAAGAGCTGGCAGCAATACTAATTACACGTTTCAGCCGGGGCACACTGCGGGTCGTCGATTATTGCGGCCCGGCTCATAACAAGCCAATTAAACACGCCCTCTTGGGTGCAGCGATCAGGCACTGGCCCCATGCGAATCAGGTAGTGGCTATTACTTCGGATCCGGAACTGCAGGAAACACTTCTGGGGCAAGGGTTCGTTCAGCTCCGGGGCCGGCCACGTTTCTACGTCTATGAGCCCGACAAGGAACGCTCTGGCCAGTTGTCCGCCTGGTTTATTATGGCTGGCGACTCCGATGGTGAGTTCCTGCAGGCCGCCAGTGATTTTTACAATACCGAAACCGTACCGGGTGTGTCGGATGTGGAGCGTGCACCATGTTAACTGTCAAACCGGTTTCCGAGGCGGGCTTTACCACTATGGCGGAAGAGTGGCAACAATGCCTTGAGGCATCTGATGCCAATCCCCTGTTTATGAGTTGGCCTTGGCTTTATAGCTGGTGGGAAACCTGGTCTCAGGTTCTGGGCATGGAACTGGTGCTACTGGGTGTTTTTAACGAGGGGGAGGAACTTGTAGGCATTGGCCCTTTCTGCCGCAGAATTCTGGTAACGCCTGCGAGAGTTCGGGTTGCCCGTCTTTATATGCTCGGTAATGCCTGGCGTCTGGCGCCAACCGTACGAACAGAGTATTGCGGAATCATTGCTCGAAGGGGCTATGAGGAAAGAGTCAGGACTGAGCTTGTTTCGGCGCTGGACCATTTGAAGTGGGATGAGTTGATCTGTACGGATGTGTCAGTGGATCAGTTGGAGAACCTCGAAGCCGGGGGGGGCAATGAACAGACAGGCTACCGGACTATTCGCCGTGCCGACGATAGAGGAGTTCGCATTGATACTTCAGTCAGTTTTAATGACTGGTTAGAGGAACTTGGAAAGAACACACGGCTCAAAGTCTATAATCGCAGGGCTTATATTCGAAAGCAGGGTAAGCTCGTTTTCCTGGATCATGATCAAGGACGTGATGGGGACTTTTTTGAGCGCCTTAATGGTTTTCATATGAATCGTTGGGGAAAACCCGCTTTTGACAGAGAGGCGCTGAGATTTCATCGCCTCCTCCTTCAAAGGCTACATCTGTGTGAAGGCGAGCCGGCTATGAGTCTAATCTTTTACAACCAACGATGCGTTTCTGTGTTGTATGATCTGGTGGTTCGCGGTTGTCGGTACAATCTTCAAGCCGGATATGAGGAAGATTTTGATACGAAAGTGTCCCTAGGTTACCTTCACCTAGGATTCGCCATTGAGGCTACGTTTAACCACGAAACAACGAGTGCCTACGATTTGCTAGCGGGCAATGGTAAGAAGCAGTTTTATAAATCGCACTTTCACGGGGAACCTGTGCATTTCTCCACGTTCCAAGTAGTTCGCAGTCCTTTGCTCAAGGCTCTGTATCGTATTCAGGCGTCCAGCCCTCCATTTATTGCGAGGGCATTCGCTCGCAGGATGGGGTTGTGATCATGCCAATGCCACCCTGGCATGGCGAAACGGTTGCGCGCAGGCACAATAACCCCACGGTTGGCTTACATGTAAGGGAAGTGGATGTATGACGATTGAAAGGATTCATGATCGCAGTGTGGTTCCGGCAGTACTTCCATTCCTTATAGTATTCGGTTCCCTTTTTCTGCTGATCTGGCCCACTGTTGAAGGCATCGTAAGCCGATGGCTTAAGTTTGACGAATCATACTCCCATGGTTTGTTGCTTCTACTAGTTTCCGCTTTACTAATCGTAAGAACGATAAAACGGGAATTACCAGTTTCCGGTTTTTATCCTTTGTGGCTGGTGCCCTTTGCCGTGGCGCTAGTAGCTTATGGCCTTGGTGATATCCTGCGCGTGCAAGCACTGCGGGAAATCACGGTTGTTCCCCTTATTCTGGGCGCGCTTGCCATCTTGTTTGGCTGGCGACAGGTCAAGGCATTTATTATTCCCGTTGGGATTCTTTTTTTCACGGTGCCGGTGTGGGACTACCTATCCTGGACACTGCAGCTGATTACTGTAGAAATAAACAGGCTAATGCTTGGGCTTTTTGATATTGATTTCGAGGTTGAAGGAGTATTTGTATATCTGGTTGGCATCGGTGCCTTTGAGGTAGCTCACGGATGTTCCGGTTTGAGATACTTGTTAGTGGGCCAGTCCCTTGCTGCGTTGTATGGAGAGCTCAACTTTAGGTGTTTGCGTTCAAGAATTGTGTTTTTTCTGACGGCCGTCGGCTTTGCATTACTGGCAAACTGGATTCGGGTTTTTGTAATTATCTATATGGGTTATGAAACCAATATGGAAACTAGCCTGATTCGTGACCATGATAACTTTGGTTGGTGGGTATTTGCCGCTACTCTGGTGCCTCTATTTCTAATCGGTCGAAAACTGGAAATGACCCATGCGGAACAGTCACCCAGAGCCGAACGCGTGTTGTCTGTTAATGGTAAATCTGGTTACCGCAGATTATGGTTGGGAGTTATAGTCATTTCCGCGCTGCCAATTCTGTTGCTGGCGTCGCTACCACCCTCTACTGGAGAAATAAAGCCGTCACCTGGCTCATTTGACCTTAGTCTGAATGCTGAACGTTACGGGCCTTTATTCGGGAATCGGTTGAGTGGTTGGAAACCACAGATGCAAAACCCTGATCTTGTCTTTGTTCAAACAGTGTTTGACCGGGAGGCTGTTACCGAGGCCTCTGGATCGGACCAGCACCAGTTATTTGTGGGGGTGTATAGCTATGAGTATCAACGGCACAGAGCTGAGCTCGTCCAATACTACAATCGCCTCTATGACCGCGATGAGTGGTTACCGGAGAGGTTCTTTGACGTGACGTCGCCTTCTGGCGTCCCCTTGCAAGGGGTCACCCTGCGAAGATTGTCATCTGGAGAACGAGTGCATCTGGCGTATAGTTATTATGTTGCGGGTTTGTGGGAGACAGATCAGTGGCGGGCAAAGTTTGCTCAAGTAGTGAGTTTTGTCGGCCCTCGGACGGACGCGTCTCTGATTATTTTCGGTGTGGCTTGTGATGAGTGTGAGGGCGAGGCAGCGGTAGTCCTGTCTCTTATACACATCTCCGAGCCCACGAGACTAAGGCGAATCT
>OJEX01000146.1_pt1 | contig 16180 bp, 18 predicted proteins | sample 1593971 | NCBI WGS metagenome assembly OJEX01 (sample SAMN05416775, study PRJEB24817) | seawater metagenome | isolation source: Sea water | place: Canada:Atlantic | collected 2013-11 | reverse complement strand
ACGGTAAAGCGGTGTTTGTGGCCAAGATCATGGAAGGTGATCGCCGGCCACGCTAGGGCGCTTTTGAGCCAGGCCCAGACACTCGCTCTAGTCTGGTGTAACTTTCAAAACACGTCCGTCAGCATTATCCGTTAACAGATAAACCGAACCGTCAGGGCCCGTTACGACGGCCCTGATGCGTTCGCCCAGCTCACCGAACAGGGTTTCCACGTCCGTTGCCTTGCCGTCCGCCAACCGGACACGATGCACCTGCCGGGTCACCAGTCCGCCAACCAACAGATCACCCTGCCACTGAGGAAACAGATCGCCGGTGTAAACGGTCATGCCCGATGGGGCGATGGATGGCGTCCAGTGCAGCAGCGGCGCCTCGACACCCTCACGCTCCTCGAACGGGGTTACCCGCGCACCGGTATAGTCCAGCCCATGGGTGGTGACCGGCCAACCGTAGTTGGCGCCCGGGCGAATGACGTTGATCTCATCACCACCCCGGGGCCCGTGTTCATGAGCAATCAGCCGGCCCTGTTCGCTGTCGTAGGCCAGCCCCTGCACATTGCGGTGACCATAGCTGTAGATTTCACCCTGGTAGGTGTCGTGCCCTGCAAAAGGGTTGTCGTCCGGCACGCTGCCATCCGGGTTAAGGCGCACAATACTGCCAATGTGGTTTTGACGGCGCTGGGCCTGCTCGCGGTAGTCGAAACCGTCTCCGAGGGTTAACACCAGCGTATCATCCGGCAGCCATACCATCCGCCCTCCATAATGAGCGCTGCCCTTCTTGGCCGGTTGTACCCGGAATAGTTCGCTCACATTCTCCAGGCCCTGCTCTCCCAGTTGCCCCCTGGCCAAGCAGGTGTGATTGGCATCCATGGTGCCACAGGCATAACTCAGGTAAATCTGTCGGCTGTCCTCGAAGTCCCTGGCGGGAAGCACATCAAACAGCCCTGCCTGGCCGGATGCGAAAACCTCCGGCACACCATCCAGCGGTTCCGGCATCAGGTCGCCGTTAGCCGTCAGCATTCGCAAACGTCCCGGCCTTTCAGTAACCAGCATTCGTCCATCGGGCAGGAACGCCATTGACCAGGGATGTTCCAGGCCGCTGGCCACAGTTTCAATCGTATAGTCTGTCGCCTCATCCGCTACGGCATCAGATTCAGGCAGAACCGCCCCGGCAACCATCAGAAGCATCGCAACAGGCACTGCCGAGGCATTGCCATTTTTACGGGGCAACCGGGAAACCAGAACGGCAAACAACAAACCAGAGAGAGCAGCCGTTACCAGCATAGCCAACAGTCCACCCATATCTCGCGTGGCAGCGATCAACGTAGGCATGGGCGCCAATGCATCCACAATCCGCAAGGTCGCCCACAATCCCACAGCCGCGGCAAGCGGGCACAGCCACAAACGGCCTGATTGACCAGCCAGCCGGGCCACAAGAGACGCAGCACCCTGAGAGAACAGGAAACTGAGCCCGAAGAGGATGGCGTACAAAGGGGCAAAGTTCAGAAGATCCTGAACTGTGGTTTGCAAACGGGTCGCCATACTGATTTCAACCCCCAGGCCTTCCAGCGCCTGGAGATTGAACTGGGTTTGCACAAGGCTGCCCAGCACGGAGCCCACGATCAACGCGACGATGAACGCCAGCACCACTCTCCTCCAGCCAACCAATACTGCCATTACTTCTCTCCGGAAGGCTCCAGCTTGTCCTGAGTGCGCAGTTCGAAGTCACTGGCGTCGTGGCGTTCATGCAACTGCCTGCTCTCCTCGCCCCAGGTGCGGTTTACCATCAATCCACGCTTGACCGCCGGGCGTTCTGCGATCTCATCGGCCCAACGCACCACGTTCTTGTAGGTATGCGCTTCCAGGAATTCCGCCGCTTCGTACACCTTGTTTTTCACCAGTGCGCCGTACCAGGGCCAGATCGCCATATCTGCGATGGTGTATTCGTCACCCGCAATGTAGCGATTATCGGCCAGTTGCCGATCCAGCACATCCAGCTGGCGCTTCACTTCCATGGTGTAGCGGTTGATCGGGTACTCGTATTTTTCCGGTGCGTAGGCGTAGAAATGGCCAAACCCACCGCCCAGGAACGGCGCGCTGCCCATTTGCCAGAACAACCAGTTCATGGTTTCCGTGCGCGCCACAATGTCCGTCGGCAGGAATTCGCCAAACTTCTCAGCGAGGTAAAGCAGGATGGAGCCGGATTCAAACACGCGGACGGCCGGCGTGTGGGTGTGGTCCATCATCGCCGGTATCTTGGAATTCGGGTTCGCGTTCACGAAACCACTGCCAAACTGTTCCCCCTCGGTGATGCGGATCAGCCAGGCATCGTATTCCGCTTCCTTGATGCCCTTGGCCAACAGTTCCTCGAACATGATCGTGGCTTTCACGCCATTCGGGGTCGCCAGTGAGTAGACCTGGAACGGGTGCTCCCCTACCGGCAATTCTTTCTCGTGAGTGGGTCCGGCAATCGGGCGATTGATCTGCGAGAAGGCTCCGCCGCTCTCGGCATCCCATTTCCAGACTCTCGGTGGCGTGTAGGTGTCATCGGTCATTCATTCTTCCTCAGTTTAGTGGATCTATTGGTAACAAGGCCTCACGCGGCCAGTTCCTGGCGCATCATGTTCAGCAGTCCGCCTTCGATAACCATACGGACCTGGCGCTCGCTAAGTTCATGCGTCAGTTCATAACGTTCGCCGTTCCGGGTATTTTTCGCAACAACCCTGTCCCCGGCTTTTAATGTTTCAACCAGCCCCTCAATCGATAACTCATCGCCCTGCTCGATGCTATCGAAGTTCTCCGGAGTGACAAAGCTCAAAGGCAACACACCAAAACTGGACAGATTCTGCCAGTGTATGCGCGAATAACTCTTGGCAATCACTGCCCGCACGCCCAGATAACGGGGCGCCAGCGCCGCATGTTCACGGCTTGACCCCTGGCCGTAATTGTCACCGCCAACGATCAGAGACCCGGTGTCCTGATACTCTTTTGCCCGTTCCGGATAGGTTGGGTCCAGCCGGGTATAAGTAAACTCGCTGATGGCCGGAATGTTACTGCGAAACGGCAGTATCCGGGAGCCGGCAGGCAGGATGTCGTCGGTGGAAACATCGTCACCAACCTTGAGCAGAACCGGCGCCTTCAACGAGTCAGGCAGCGCCTCAAACGTCGGCAGGGTGCTGATGTTCGGCCCCTTCTCAACCACCGTTAATTCCGGGTGCTTCGCCGGCGGGCGGATATTGCGATCCTCCACATAAAAGGTGCTGTGCTCGTCGAACACAGGATAGCTCATATCGAGATCACGAGGGTCTGTAATCACGCCGGTCAACGCAGACGCCGTGGCTGTTTCGGGGCTGCAGAGACAGACTTTGTCTTCATCAGTACCCGACCGACCCGCAAAGTTCCGTGGAACGGTGCGCAGGCTGATCTGATCCGTTGCCGGTGCCTGCCCCATGCCAATGCAGCCATTGCAGCCGGTCTGATGCAGGCGCGCCCCAGCGCTGAGCAGATCGGTAAGATGGCCCAGTTCTACCAGGTTTTCCAGAACCTGACGCGAGGTGGGGTTTATATCGAAAGATACTCCTTCGCGAACCTGACGGCCCTTCACCATCATCGCAGGAACTGCGAAATCCCTCAGGCCAGGATTCGCGGAGGACCCAATGTAGGCCTGGTAGATGGGCTCGCCAGCCACTTCCCGCACCGGGAACACCTTCCCTGGACTGCTGGGAAGTGCAATCAACGGCTCCAGCTTGCCCAGATCGATCTCGTCATGCAGATCGTAGGTGGCGCCGCGGTCGGCTTCCAGCCTCTGGAAGTCACCTTCCCGCTGTTGCTGCTTGAGAAAATCCCGCACCGCATCGTCCGCCGGGAACACCGTAGCGGTGTGTCCCATCTCCTGCCCCATGTTCGCGATCACATGGCGGTCCATCGCGGACAGCCCTTTCAGGCCCGGCCCATAGTACTCGATGATGTTCCCGGCACCGCCCTTCACTCCGTGGCGGCGAAGCATTTCCAGGATGACATCCTTGGCACTCACCCAATCCGGCAGTTTCCCGGTCAGCTTCACGCCCATGACCTTAGGCATGTTGAGATAGAACGGTTCTCCACACATGGCTATGGCCACAGCCAGACCGCCAGCCCCCATTGCCAGCATTCCCAGGGAACCGGCAGCGCAGGTATGGCTGTCGGAGCCAAGAAGGGTCTTGCCCGGTTTTCCAAAGCGTTCCATGTGCACCGGATGGCTGACGCCGGACCCGGCCGGGCTGAACCACAGGCCGAACCGCTCACAGGCACTACGCAGGAACAGGTGATCATCGGGGTTGCGGTTGTCAGTCTGCAGCAGGTTGTGGTCAACGTACTGCGCTGACAACTCGGTTTTGACCTGGCCGAGCCCCATGGCCTCCAGCTCGAGCATAACCAGTGTACCGGTTGCATCCTGGGTCAGCGTTTGATCGATCTTCAGCCCGATTTCCTCGCCTGTCTTCATCGTTCCCGACACCAGGTGTGACTCGATCAGCTTCGTGGCAACATTGCGCGGTTGATTCTTCGTCTGTTTCGTCATCGGATGACCTCCATGCGAGCCAGATTTCAGACATTCATGCCCTTCACTATAGATCCCGTTGGCCAACCCTGTCGTCAGGACTGGGGAAAACACAGCTCCTTACTTCGGGATGTCAGGCTACTCCACTTCGGTTTGCTGGTGTTGCGTACTTTTTTCAGATAGGTGTTCACGTCGCTGAAGTGCTTTTCGGTGGCACCCATCCCGATTGCCTCGTCCCGGTGAACACCGGACATAAACATCAGCGCCTTATATTCATCGCCGCCATCATCAATCGTGCCGCTGAGCATCTTCAGATGTGAGGCGCAAAAAATGTGCAGGTTGCGTTTATCGTAATCGACCTCCTGGGCCCAGCCATTTAGGCTGAATACAGTCAGAACGACGAAAACGCATAGGGTTGGTTTCATGAGGCTTTTCTCCCGGGACCAACAATGGATGTAAGTGCGCTGCCACTGTAGCAGACAGATCAGGGCCCGTATGGGGAGATTAACTCCCTGGCACTTCGGAACGTTAACTACGCCTACAGCGGTTTGCGCTAATATAGTGATTACCTGTCGCGTTTACTGGACCAGGCCAAGCCTGAATTGGAATCAGGGCAATAATAACAAGGGGGACTGCCATGAAACGAATTGCTCTCGCATCTGCCATCGGCATCGTTGCCGTCACGGTCAGTATTTCTTTTTGGCTGAGCCAGACGGATTCCTCTGCCGACATCGCAAACTCCATCAACACCTCCCCAGCTACCCAGGCACTGCCTCAGGAACCGCAGCCGACCAGCCGAAGCCAGAACAGAGGGCTTACAGCCGAACAACAGGCTTTGCTGGACAACCCGCAAACGCTGGAGCTGGCCAACCGGCTCGACTTTGAGGAAGAACTGCACACCTTCTTTGCGAACGCCAAGAGCCTGTCTTCGGAAGAGCGCGCTGCGGAGGCAGCAATACTGGAACAGCGCCTGGCTGAGTACGAACGCCTGGGACAGGTCAGCGCAGCAGAGAGCCTGATGGTTCGCATTGCCATGACAAAACTCACCATCGAAGACGAAGCCGCGCAGAAACGGGCGTTGCAAGGCCTGATTGACCGGCAGAATGCCGCTGCGCAGGCACGCAAAGAAGAATGGCTGGCCAAACCCAGGCCGGAGTTTGAAGCCTATAAGCAGCAGGAGAAACAAATCGTGCAAGAGGTGATGGCAATGGACAAAGTGCCTGCAGGAATGACCCGCAACGAGTACTTACGCCAGCGATTGCTGGAAGCCCGTGTGGCCGCCAACAATAATGGCGATGCGCCTCAATAACGCATCGCCATCCCTATCGGCGGGTTCCCCGATTCCGGAGAACCTGATACCCAATGTTCTACAGAAGCTGATCAAGTGCCCAGTAGAGCGGATTGAACGGCTTGTTGTAGTCAGCCTGCTGATCGGTTTCAGAGGCCTGCATCACCGCACCGCTTCCGTTCAACACATTGGCCACAAAGTCATCCAGCTCCAGCCCGGCTTCCTGAATGTCTGAGTTGGCAAACTCAATAATTGTGGTGCAGTGGCTCTCGTTCACATCGCGGAACCATGGCAGGTAATACCCAAAATTATTCAGGTTGGACAGGGTACCCTTCAGGCGCTCTGTATCCGTATACCAGCGTTCGTGGATCAACGCCTCTTTGGTAGCCTGATCCGGCGCATTCTCGATTTCCGGATAGAAACGCTCGTAAGAATAGGAGGAGTAATTCAGATCCTGCCAGAAATGCGTATGCCCCATCCGATCATTCGGTAGCTCCGCAGAAAGGGCCGTATACAGTGAGCCGAGATCGTTCAGGTTCATCAGTGGAAGCCCGTCACTGAGGTATTCCAGCGGACCATTGGGCTGATCCAACCCCCAGGCATCACGGATAAACGACTGCAACAACACCGAAGGATAAGCTTCTGGATCCGCTCCGGAAGGCGCACTGAAGGCAGGTCCAGAGTCGTTGATCATGTACCCCCGGTTGGGCTCCATATCTCGGCGAGTCGGGTGATAATTGGTCAAACTGCCCAGGCCGCCGGCACTGCATCCGGTCGTCAGCAATTGCTTCGGCCGCTGCAGATTATCCTTCACCCACGAAATCGCGGCGCGGGTGTTGCGAAGGCCATTGTGATGCCAGATCAAAGGCTCCGCTTCCCCTTCCGGATCTTCGTACACGGCCACCTTGTCACCGGAGTAGACGTCTCCCGTGCAGTACGGGATATAAACCATGTTCCAGTTCTGGGTCTTGACCGATGTCAGTGGGTTCAGGCGCACCACAAACGGACTGACCAGGCTGGCACTGGGGTTTGTCAGGTTCATGTAGTCATCGGGAATACCATCCGGGTTGCGGGCTCCCCGAATGCCCGTCTGGCCAGAGCAGCTCTCGTAATCCCAGCAAGCGCCGCCCCCTTCCAGGTAGATAATCGTATTACTGGTGTTCGGCACGCGGTTCACAAAGAACTTGTACTCAGAGCCGTTACCACAGACAGCGCCGGTTTCGGGTGCCAGGGGAATGGTTTGCCAGGCGTAATAGTTGCCTGGCGAAAAACCATCGTTGAACCCCGGCGGGTTGGCAAGTAAGGGGTAGTCACCCTGCCGCTGAGCTGCAGTAACCGGGTTATCCGCTGCCGGTGGATTAACCAGATTCCCGAGTGTTCGCCAGAAACCATAGTCACCCAGCTCAGCCATCGCCGGGCCTGTTACGCCCAGTAGAAAAAGAACAACTAGCAGTTGGTTCTTGATGCTCGTTTTCACAGGCATCCCTCCTTGATTGTTGTTATTGGGGCGTAGTCAATCATTGAGCTCACCCCTGAATCGAAACTAGACGTGACACTCTGTCATTTCAATGAATACCCCTAGAACAATTGGTCCTAAAAAATGATAGGTAATAGCGTTATTGAAAAATGTAAAGGAAATGACTGAATTGGAGAGAACTACCTCCTCTACTGCCTACTTAATATTGGCCCCATGGGACTAAAAGCATTTTCATCACGACATAAAACATAACAATTTGGCACTATTTAGAAACTAACTTTCTGAAATAAAATGGATATTTAGATCAGCAACCAACAGGCAGCGTTCAACATCAGGCGGCTGTAATTCACTTTTAACAGCGATTACATAAGGGAATATTTGATGCTGGAAAGCAGTTACAACGAGGTTTTGGTCGCCTGTTCTATTATCATTGCCGTTCTTGCATCCTATACGGCCCTGAATATGGCCAGCCGTGTCTCCAGCGCATCGGGCCGCTCTGCGGTTCTATGGCTGATTGGCGGTTCCATCGCCATGGGCTTTGGCATCTGGTCCATGCACTTTATCGGCATGCTCGCCTTTAGCCTTCCCATCGAACTAGGCTACGACGTCCCCCTCACCCTGCTGTCATTAGTCATCGCCATAGCGTGTTCTGCATTCGCCCTTTATCTGGTGTGTCAGGACACGCTGCCCTGGGGCCGGCTGCTATCGGGTGGTTTACTGATGGGCCTGGGTGTAGCCAGCATGCACTACATCGGTATGGAAGCATTGCTCATGCATCCGTACATTTTCTATGTACCCTGGCTGGTTGGGCTATCCATTGTTATCGCCATTGTCGCGTCCACAGCCGCCCTTTGGCTGGCGTTTCGACTGCGAGAGGAGAGCAAGCGCGCCACCTTCGGCCGCATTGGCGCGTCCCTGGTTATGGGGTGCGCCATTATCGGCATGCACTATACCGGAATGGCGGCCTCCAAATTCCCGATCGACAGCTTTTGCGGCGCGGCCAACAGCGGGATCGATACAAAGTGGCTGGCTGTGCTGGTCATCATTGTCAGCCTTGCAGTGTTCGCCATTGCACTCATCGTGTCCATGCTTGATGTACGCACAAGCCGCCTGTCCAACTCACTCGATGACGCCAATAACGAACTCATCAAGCTCGCCCTGCAAGACAACCTGACCCGCATACCAAATCGTGTCCTGTTGGGTGATCGGCTGGAACAGGCGATACACCGGGCCGAGAGAAACAACAGTGAATTCGCCGTGCTGTTTCTGGACCTGGACGGCTTTAAAGCAATCAACGACATGCACGGGCACCATGTCGGAGATCTGTTGCTAAAGGACGTGGCGAACCGCCTGCTCGTCAACAAACGTGAAGGAGATACAGCCGCGAGGCTTGGGGGGGATGAGTTTGTTCTCTTACTGGAGCCAAGCTCGCCGGAAAGTTCCGCCGTATTTGCGCAACGATTAATTGATTCCATCGGGCAACCCTACGAGGCATCGAATACACCCCTTCACATTTCCACCAGCGTCGGCATCGCAATTTACCCCCAGGATGGTAAAACCGAACACGAGCTGATGGTGAATGCCGACGCAGCCATGTACCACGCCAAAAAGCAGGGTCGCAACGGCTACTGTTTTTTTGAGCACGGCATGAACGCCGATGTGCACCTACAGATGCAGATGCAGCAGAATCTGCGACATGCCGTCACCCGCAACGAACTGGTTCTGCATTATCAGCCCAAATTTATTGCACCAAACGGCCCCATGACTGGATTCGAAGCGCTGTTGCGGTGGCAAAGCCCGGATCATGGCTTCCTGCCACCAGATCGTTTCTTGCCATTGGCGGAAAGCTCGGGGCTGATCGTGCCCATTGGTAACTGGGTCATCGATGAGGCCTGCCGGCAACTGAAAGCCTGGCAAGACCAGGGCCATCATGACTGGAGCATGGCGATCAACCTCTCCGCAGTTCAACTGGAACACAGCAGCCTGGTGAACGTGGTTCGCGATGCATTGAAGAAACACTCCCTGACCCCGTCGCACCTGGTGCTGGAGATCACCGAAACGACGGCCATGCGTAATGCTGAGGCAAGCCTCAAAGTGCTGAACAAGCTGTCTGCGCTTGGTGTTTCCATTTCCATTGATGACTTTGGCACGGGCTATTCAAGCCTGCTCTACCTGAAACGTTTGCCTGCCAATGAGCTGAAGATCGACCGCGGCTTTATTACCGAACTGGCCCAGGACAACGATGATGAAGCCATCATTCAGGCAATCATTGCTCTGGGCAAAACACTGGGCATGAGGATTGTCGCAGAAGGTGTTGAAACAGCAGAACAACAAGAGCTATTGACCCAGCTTGGCTGCAATACCCTGCAAGGATATCTGTTGGCCAGGCCTGCCCCGCCCGAAGCGTTGCTTGAGAAGATTGCTCACATGACTAAACGTACAGAGTCGGCTCTGGTTAATTAGGTGAGCGAAGCTTCGTGACAACTACTGGCATCGCTGACAGAAGAATGCTGCTGCCAACTATGTTGAGCTATGAAAACGACGGTGCAGATCACGCACCTGTTCAGCAAGACCGGGAACCGGACCATCAACTGCCACGTTTGGAACGACTTCTCGGGTTGGTAACGCTCTTACGGGAGGCGCTGGAACTCCAATATCGGTAAGCCATGCCGCCAATTGCTCGGAGGAGCTCACGTACACGATACGCCCCAGCCCGACCCAGCCGTGGGCGGCGGCACACATTGGACAATGCTCACCAGAAGTATAGACCGTTGCTTCTGCTCTGGCCTCCGGGGTCATATTCGCTGCAGCCCACCGCGCAATTTCGAACTCAGGATGGCGGGTTCGATCACCTGAGGCAACGTGGTTGTGATCTTCGAAAAGAACCTGCCCGTCTGCTGCTACAAGCACAGAGCCAAATGGCTCGTCACCTAGCTCTAGAGCCTTAGTTGCAAGTTCTATGCACCGACGCAGGTGCTGGATATCTCCGTCGTTCACCATGATGTGCTCCTCGAATCCTGGGCCAATATCGACGTAGAAATGCAGATGTCGTCCGGCGGCCATCGGCCGCGTACTGATGCGGTTTATTATATTTTGCTGGCTTCGGCTTCAGGCTCGCGCCCACCGCGCAACACCAAATATAGCAGCGGACCGGCAGACACAAACACTGTTGTCAGAATAAAAAACGGGATGAGATAGCCCAATCCTTTGCCACGTCTTTTGCCATCCTGGTACATCCAGACACAGGCCAAAGCAGCGAGAATGTAGAGATCAATAACAACTTGTGCTGTGTCCGGGCTGGACATGAGCCGAACGCCAAAAGCTAAAAGCGACTGCTCTGCTCCGGCCATTACCCAAAAGGTAAAACCCATGAACAGACAGAGAATGATTAGGGGTAAAGTCGATACTCTCATGATCTTCCTTGATTGAGGTTGAAGAAATATAACGCCTTGGCTTTGCGGCGTACCGGAGCACCAGCATAGGTGCGTTCGACAACAGCCCCTGGCTAAGCTACTTCGAAGTCCAAGCGATGAATACCATCCAGATTGACTGTGCCGCGAGCCACCCATAGGTCATACATATCTTGCATCGCCAACCAGCTCTCAGGAGTACGCCCGAGAACCTTGGACAGCCGCAACGACATTTCTGGGCTAATACCACTATCCCCTTTGAGCAGCCGAGACAAAGTAGAAGGTGAAACGCCCAGACTGGAAGCAAGCTGACGAGAACTGATACCGAAAGGCTCCAGGTACACCTCGCGAATGAATTCACCAGGATGAGGCGGATTATGCATAGTCATTAGTGATAATCCTCGTAATCAAGAATGTAGGCGTTGCCGTCCTGGAACTCGAACGTCATGCGCCAATTTCCGTTAACCCTAATCGACCAGCGGCCTTTGTCTTTGCTCTTCAATGGATGAAGCCGAAAACCAGGGATATCCATGTCTTCCATTGAAGTCGCCGTATCCAGAGCAGCCAGCTGCATACGCAGCCTCTTGGCATGGTCGGGTTGTATGCCAGACGTGTGGCCGGTCGAGTAGAACCGCTTCAGTCCTTTGTGACGGAATGATTTAATCAAAATAGAATGCCAGCATGTTGCGCACCACGCAACAATGAAACTCAACGCTTGCAGCATGCGCGCCCACGGAATGGAGCCGAAGGCGCAATAGCTGTGCCTGCTTTTGTTAGGCATTACAGGCAGTCTCCTGTGAACAGGCAAGCTAACACTACGCCGACGAACGGCAGAATGAACACTCCCACAGTGCCAAGCACCACCGATGACACGAATGCCACATGATCACCGTGCTTTAACTTTGCGGCTAAGGCCACAGGTATGGATGCCAGGATTAGCGGTGTGGCCACGGCTAGCACCAGTGAAGCGGCCTTGCCGAACTCGCTCGCACCATCCCAAGTGTTGCCAATGCCGTAGTACGCATAAGTTAACGTTGAGCCAGCAAAAACACATAGCAAAAAGAATGCGATAGCCACTCGCATCCCTTTCTTACTGGCACCGTAGGCTGCGCCTAGCGAATAGACGAATGTGAATATGCAAGCACCTGTAAGAAAGTTCGAGTCCATTAGTTGGTATGCCTAACGCTTGCAGCACGCGCGTCCTTGGAATGGAGCCGAAGGCGCAATGTAATGGGCGTCGCCGTGCCTGCACTGGTTATGGGCTTTTGAGTGTCAGTAGCAATCAAATTCAGGAAACTAAAGATGGCTTGAGAATATATTCTTGATTCTTTCTTTGCTCAAAAAATTTGATTCTATTTTGTATGTTCTACTATCAGCGCCTTTTTCTGTCACAAATACCGTGGACTTATCTGATCCGATAAAATAGAAAAATTCCTTATCGCCACCTGACCATATTCCTGAATCTCTGTTTTTCATGAAGACATATCGAAAAGATTCAACAGCAGCTCCATCACACTCAGCCTCACTTTCACTTAAAACAGATCTAAAGAAAGCTTCCGGTCTACAGCCACCTGTATTTACCTCCTTATCTAGACTAAAGCCAACGATATCCTTCCCGGGCTCGTCGCTGTATTTTGCGATTAGAATTTCGCTATCTGTTCCAAGGTATCCCACTACCACGGGATTATTAGGGATATAAAAATCAAGCTCGCCATAAATTATACGCAAATCACTTTCACTTGCTGACAATGAGAAAGGAAAAAATGAAATAAGCGCTAAAATAAAAAACTTATTCATATTAAAGGCCCCACAATGCTGCGCGAATATGAGTTTTATAATTTGCAGCGACTTGGTCTCGACACATATTATAAAGCGAGGTATCTCCAGACATTATTCTCTGGCCAATTTTAGCTATTTCTTTGATGATGTAATTAATGCTTGGCGTGTAACTCGGTCTTGGTACTAAATCTATTGATGCAGTACATCCCTGCGCTTCGGTGAGGGCTTCATACATTACTTTTGAGGCGTTTTCGTTCACTGAGTGAGGCTGCGCCAAGCCTTGCCAGAAAAAATTGATTACAGCAGCTACATATTCCCTGTCATCTGATTTCATTCCATCTTCCTTTTTTGATAATAACTCTCCGGTGCCTTCCTGCACCGGAGAAAAAGTCTATCAAGACTGGTCTGGATGCTCCAGAGATCAAGGCTACCAGCCCCACCAACGCTCGACCTTGAGGATGCCACGCCAGATACTGCCAAGAATAGACGGAAACAGTTGCGGGAGTATCAACGCTGTCACGGCGAGCACGATGATACAGGTGAAAAGATAGTTACTGCTGAGAAAACCACCCGAGTAAGCCAGTTGCTTGTTTACCCCGAGCCAGATGAATGCTGCTGTGGGCACGGAGAAAAATAGAGATGCAAAGAGGCCAATCAATCTTGTTTCAATTGGCCCACCTTGGCTGCGCTTCCTTGCCATTTTTTGTGACTACTCCTTGTGTATTATGCCCGAAATCACCGATTGCAAGCCGCAGCGAAGCGAAGGGTTCAGCTACGGTGCATGGCTCGGCTATGTTTCGCTTTCTGGTAAGTCGAGCTGCCTCTCACTCCGCCAGACTCGTATGAGCACAACCTCTTTCGCCTGCTTGAGATAGACAACCCGAAATGGTGCGTGAATCAATTCGCGAATATGATCCAGGCTGAATTCAGGAACGACTCGGCCAGTATGCGCGGCTATAGAATGTAGGTGAAGCCGCAATGCAGTAACTGTCGCCTTGGCTGTCATGGTTAAATATTGCCTGGAAACGCAAGCCTCGCGCCTTCCGCCAGCACAGATCGAATCACAGATAGAGCCGTCTCACGTCCAAGTGTTTTTGATTCATTCGCCAGAATAGTTCCCACTGACTCCGTTATTTCAAGCGCCTGGGGAGTGGCATTTAACAGCTCCAAGCTCTTGGGCGTCAACGTGACACTTTTAACAGCACCATAGACATTCTTACCGACCCATAAATACCCAGCATCTGTTAGCCAATTTACTGTCGCAGCTGCAAGCTCTTCGTACTCCTGCGCATTGTAGGAAAGCTCTTCATCAGTTCCAGATGCGTACCTTTGATAAACGCATTTACCAAGATCCTCGTACCTTATATCTGGCCTCACAGGAAAGCTCTCAAAGCAAATTCCGAGCACTTCGGCAACATGTAGGTTAAACAGGTCAATATTTCGCACGATACTTCCTTGGATTTAACGAATGCTCTATATCTTGGAGCGCCCTGTCCCGCTCGTCATAAATTGATCCACCCTCGCTAGCTGTCGCATTCTCCCGCAGTTCCTCAAGGACCTTTTGAACCATCTGGTCAGTGTCCATACATAGTGCCTGACGCACTCCATCAGCCGCGCGAAGTACGAGTGTCGGCTGCATAATCTTGTGCGCCCCGCAGCAGTTGCCTTTCAAGCACTTGCCTTGTCGAACGGTTGAATTTAATGGAGGCGCAGTCGCGTCTGACGCCATACTGCAGCTCTAACCCACCGCTCCCATACACAAAAAACAGCTTCCGGAGCTTAGTCTCAGCTTCTATGTATGCAGGCACTACAGTATCAAGAATATTGATACCTTCCCCTAGAAAGTTATCAATATCTTGCCCTTGAGGATTTTCGATGCATACCTCCACCTCGACGATATGCTCTCCTTCTGACTGGCGCACTTGAAATGCGAATATCAGAAGATACTCGTCATGCGACTCCGCCTTCCGCTTCATGAGCGTTGATAGCTTGCTTCTCAATGCATCCCAAGCATCCGCCCCCATCTTCCCGAAAAAACCAGCCGCAAGGGATGAGCCAACCAATCCCATAAAGCCGCCCACCACCCAGAAAATGCTAAGCGGCTCTACAGACTTCTTGTGCTCTTGGCTTGAGGATCCTTTCAAGATGTGCGTCAGTTCCTGGATCGTGCTCTGATCTACATCACTCAAGTAGCTTCTGTCCCAAATGATGCTTACGCTTTCAGATTTGTCCACGCGGTTCTGCACGATCTCCCGACCGTCCGACAGCTCTTCAATCTGACCTTCGAATACTTCCATCTCGGCTACGACTTCATATTCGCCATCTGTCCTTTCGCGTACTTCCGCTGATATCACTCTACCGCACGGACCACCCCTAGGATCGTGCTCTATGTTAATCGGGATGAGCGACATCCGGACCGATGCCGCAAGTTGTTCTAGAGCTTCCTTGGTGAGGCGATCACCGTGCTTATCCGGAAGTGTGTTGGACATGGGCGCGGTGTAACGCTTCATAGTTTCCCCTGGCGAACATTTGGATTTGGTCTCCACAACCAATTTCCCAGCAACTCTTATCGCCTTCGTTTAGCTGCGTACATGTAGCGAAGCGAAATGGGAGTCCGGTGTAGGGTCGGAGGCCCGAACTACAACAGTTTGTTAAATACCTACTCGAAGTGGGCCCCTAAAGTATCTCTTGCAGAAAGGCACCATGTACTCATGTCAGGCTTTGAATTCTGCAGGAATAAGTGGCCCACAATGTCGAGTAGATGATAGGCAGCATGTTCAGCTTTGGCTGCACCGTAATCTCGCTGTAGTGACAATTTCATTTGGCTGGGACAAAAGTTTTCCTTTAGCGTTGCCTTCATTACCCCGGGCGGCGGAAAGTATTCAGCTGAACTCTCAGGTACCGTGCTGCTCGTCCTTTGTAACGCATCCATAGCCAGCCGGATGGCCTTGGACTCGAACGAGTTTGACGGAATGAGCAATATTACAATGACAACAATGGCTAAAATGCCAAAGAACCCCATTCTCGTTCTCCCATTACCGACTCTGCTGGGCAGTATTTAACTTCAATTTGACTTCTGTTCAAATTAGGCAGAAAACCTCGTTGGGTCAATCAGTTCCTGAATTCTCATCCAGGGTGGAGTGTTGGGAAAGTGGCCGTGTCGACCACTTTCCCTGCTTTCGGTGAGTCGACTAAGAGGCGATCAGTTGCTTTTCCGCCCCCAAACCAGCGTTATCGCCAAACTGACCACAGCCGAAGCGGCCAGGGCACCCAGGAATGGCTCCAAGGTGGGAATGCCACCGGGGAAGCTGGCGGCCAGGACACCTGCCGTCAGGCTGCCACCGGTCACCCATCCAGGAATGATCGCGCCCGCGAGACCAGCAAGGCCACCGAATACGGCTGCGGTGGTAGTCATGCGTTTCCACAACCCCATCAATACCGGTATCACTGCCGTGGCGCAGAGCAGGTCGGCGATCAGGAACAGTCTCAGTACCGAGACGCCCTGGAGTGCCACAATCACCACAGGAATCATCAGGAGGACGGTCACCCATCGTGCCGATATGATGGAGAGCCCTTGTTTTTCAGTTACTGCCAGGGAGGCCAGGGCGTTCTGGAGTGTGTCCACGGATGAGGCGACTAGTGTGAGGGCCAGTACCAGGGCGGGAATGGTCAGCCATGCGGGGGCGCCGGATAGT
>OJEX01000136.1_pt1 | contig 18111 bp, 15 predicted proteins | sample 1593971 | NCBI WGS metagenome assembly OJEX01 (sample SAMN05416775, study PRJEB24817) | seawater metagenome | isolation source: Sea water | place: Canada:Atlantic | collected 2013-11 | reverse complement strand
ACCACTCAATGTGTAAGTCAAAGTACCAATCGGTGTAGCGCCTGAGAGTACAGGATTTGCATCCGTATAAGCTGAATTCTCAGCAACGTTGGCATCACTTATGGCGTTAATGGTAAAGCTGGCTGTTTCAGTGACATCGGTAACACTTACAGTAATAGCTTGGGTGTCTGTATTGCCTGCAGTATCAGTGGCAGTCACTTCTACCACGTATGTATTATTACTTCCCGTATCTGTTGGGCTTTCAAAATTAGGTGCAGCGGCAAACGCCAATACGCCTGCGGCAAGGCTAAATTTAGCTTGGTCTGTTCCACCGCTAATTGTATAAGTTAGTGTATTGGTATCGGTAGCTATAACGGTAGTGACCGCAATGGTATTTTCAGCAATATTAATGGCAGCGGTTGCACCGCCTGAGTCTGAAGTGACAATGGGAGCTGTGGTATCAATCACCACTGATTGTGCAACTGATGCTACTGAAACATTGCCAGCTGGGTCAGTGCTCTTAGCGGTAATAATATGGGTGGCACCAGCTAATGTAGATGCCGTAATACTCCAAGCATTACTCGAAACAGTTGCTGTGCCAATAGAGTCAGGCCCTGAGTAAAGCGTTAACGTATCCCCAGTAACACCTGTACCAGTAATCGTTGGCGTGCTATCTGAGTTAGGTGTGGTGATACTGTTGATAGTGGGTGCTGTGGGTGCTGTATTGTCAACCACAATCGTTGCACCTGAAGTTGGTGTAGCAGTAACAACCTTAGCTGCAGCATCTGTACCTGTGGCTAGTGCAAAGGTTTGTGTGCCGTCGCCCGTGCCAACTGTCCAATCATAATAATATGAGGTGGCGCTTGTTTTGGTCATATTGGTAGCACTGAGTGTTGTTACACCACTGCCAGATATTTGCATCACAGGACTGTCAGCAATAGCCTCATTGAAGGTGGCAGTGATGCGAACTGTATCGCCATTTTTAACACTTGTTACTGCGCCTCCACCTTTTGTGTAGGCGAGTGAGGCTGTGGGGGCGGTGTTTAGAAGTCCTTCATTTGTAACTTTTGAGACCAGTTTTGCCCGAGTACCGTTATCGGTTGCCGAACCTTCCCATGAATATTGGCTCCCGGCATATTCAAATGAAAAGGAACCTACATAGCTCACATTGCTCGCAAAAGTTCCGGAGATTGACGGCCTGACTATATTGGTTACGTTGCTAACCCCAAGTGCCGTTTCTAACTTAGCCGCCAAATAGGTTATGTTCTTCGGATCAACTTGAATGGAACCACTATATATCAAATCTCCAAACTGATTTTCGGTGGTGTTGTCAAAGGCACTGGGGCTGAATATTAAGATAGGGCTATAATTGCCGCTTGTTTTGTAGCTCAAGGTCATTCTTTTGCCACTGGGCAGGACCGCTTCACACTTAGTTGAATTGCTCACGGCTACGCCTCCAATCGAACTAGTTGAGAAAGCGGTTAGTTGGTCACAAACGCTTACATTATAGCCATGCCCACTTTCTACGTAAACGACCGTTCCGAATGCAAATAGGTATGACGGCCATGACACAGCCAACAGCATAAAGAAGGCCGCGATAGTGGGCCTAATTGTGAATAGCAGAAAAAGTTTAGAATTTATTTTTTTTAACATTTCATTTTACTCGTCACATTATTTAGAAACTATACACAACACAAGTCTCTTAATAGTCTCTAAAAATAAAACAAGTTTAATTTATACAAAAAGAGACTATAGAGAGACTCATTTAAAGTATGATTGTCAAAAAAGGAGTTGATAAATGATAGAAAATTTAAAAAATACAAATTTACTCTTCGTTGAGGATGATGCTATTTTTAGAAAACAGTACACTTATATCTTTAGAAGTTTTTTTTCTCAAGTGTTTGAAGCTAGTAATGCACTAGAGGGGTTGGAACATTTTCAAACGCAATCTATTCAGTGTATTATCAGCGATATAGTTATGAGTGATATGAACGGGATAGAGTTTATTCAAGAGATTCGAAAAGTGGATCAAAAAATACCTATTATAGTATTTAGCTCTCACCCTACTCAGAAATATCTTCTTGAATCAATCAAATTAAATTTAACCAGTTTTTTAATTAAACCTGTCTCTTTTGTAAATATTAAAACTGTACTTGAACTGTGTGTACTTAAAATGATTGATGAACAACTACTTAAAATCAAAATTTGTGATGATACAGAGTATTCTCCTGTGACAAAAATATTGACCACTTCAAATCAAAACTTTGCATTAACCAAAAAAGAATCACTTCTTTTAGAATTACTAATAAAAAATAGAAGTAAACTTGTAACGAGAGAGAGTATTGAACGCCGTGTTTATTTTAACCAAGAGATGAGTGATTCTGCCCTTAAGAATCTTATACTTAAATTAAGAAAAAAAATCTCTGCTAATGTTATCATCAATGTTCCTGGTCATGGATTTTTACTTCAATGAAAATCATTGTACTGATTAGCTTCTTATTTACACTAGCATGTTCAACAACTGAAATAGCATTTTCAACAACTGAAATAGCATTTTCAACAACTGAAAATTTTGTGCAAAGTGATTCCTTAGCTTATGTAGATACTGACAAAAAATATACGCTTGATACAATCATTTCGGCTAAAAAATATTTTCTACTTAATGAAGATTCTATTGATAGGTTCTCAAATGAAGTTATATGGAGTTATTTTACAATCACTAACTTGTCCTCAATTCAACAATCACTCATTGTACAAAATGCAATAAGACTTTTGCGTTATGCAGATGTTCTTGTTATTCATGAAGATGGAACTAAAGAAACATTTATGATTGGTACAGATAGAGATCATAAATTTCAAGGTTTAGGAGTAGTTGGATATCCTCTTGAAATAAAACCAAATGAGCGTATTGAAATATATACTAAACATAAGTCTATCGGATTTCTCAATACACATTGGAATGTTAGCGATGAAACTCAATATCATTATGATAAAGCTGTAGAAAATAGCGTATTTGGTGTGGTTTTTGGTGTCATATTCTTAGTTGTAATTTATGGCACAATTTTATTTTACATTACTAGTGAAAAGAGTAATCTTTACTTTAATGGAATTATACTATCAAGAGTTTTGTTAGTTTTGTCTCTCTCTGGTTTTTTTTACACCTATAGCTATGATATGGGCTTATTTATTCGGACTACTGTTACTCTTAATATGCCGATGGTAATGTTTTTTGAATCACTATTTTTTATATCTTTATATAATTTGAAACAAAAATCTCCTAACTATTACCGTATTTTTTCTGCTATATCTATAGTGGGAATTATATTTTTTCTTATATCTATTTACAATATATTTACATCCCCTTCTATTATTGCCATAAAATCTATGATGGTATATGTAGCTATTGCTACACTTGCTAGTTTAATTTTTACAGGATATGCTACATACAAGGGATGGAAAGGTTCATTAGCTCTACTTATTTCAGTATTGGTATTTATATATGTTCGTTTTTCATACATGAATGCTATTGATAAAAATAGTGAGTTTATACTATTTTTGTTAATTGTTGTTATTGTAGAGACGCTACTAATTCTTTTAGCTCTTACATTCAAAGTAAAAGAGATTTATGATGAAAAAGTAAAAGCACAAATAATTATATTAAACCATGCAAAATATCTATCACTTGGTAAAATGCATGCAGCAACAATTCACCAACTAAGAACTCCAATCGCTCACATAGGAGCTATCGCAACAAGAATTAAATTTGTATTTGAGCGTCATAAACATCAACTAGATGAAGAAGAATATGATTCATCTAATGAACTAGAACAAATAGTATCTATGGCAAATAATACAGTATCTGATTTATATAATCTTTACAGTACTGATCAAGAAAAAGAGTATTTTGATCTTAAAGAAGCAATCCATGAAATTTTATTACTTATGAATGTTAAGTCTGAAAATCATGCTATATCAATTATTTCATCCTTAGAATCTGCTCCTATTTTCAATTATCCAAATTCTATTAAACATATTATTATGATAATAATAGAAAATGCAATAGATATTTTACAAGAGCGTGAGATAAAAAATCCAACAATAAATATCTCTTTGTTAAAAAGTGAAACAGGTTATGAGATTAATATATGTGATAACGGAGGAGGAATTATGATAAAGCCTATAGAAGATGTGTTTGAAATGTACAATAGCCATAAAAAAACAAAAGGTTTAGGTATTGGCTTAGCTCTGGCAAAAGATTTATCAAATTTTTCAGATGCTCAATTAGATGTTTTTAATACTACAGATGGTGTTTGTTTTACTGTCAAATTATGATAGTTAACTTTTTTATCATTGTGAAAGCCTTGAATAAATTATTTTGCATAAAGAACCAAGAAAACCAATAGGGTCAGACTCGATTGATAACCTATTTACTCTTAAATATTTCAGAATGCTAACTCGACCAAGGATATTCAGCAGAATCATTGACCATCCCCGCTCGAACTGGATTCAACTCGATATATCGGCTACACGTTAACAGGTAATTCTAGCTATCAAGCAGTGTGGCTTTATAAAGTCCTTCCCATAAAGTACCTGTCAGTTGATATTGGTCATTAAAATATTGGACATAGTAACGACCTATATACTGCATGACTTTACTCATTCCATTACCTAAATCTGTGGTAATCAACAGGTGAAGATGATTAGTCATTAAGACGTACTCATGTCATTCTCAATCATATTTTTTGCAAGCATCGCTCAGTTTTTGCAGATAAAACCGGTAGCCTTCATCAGCTACAAAGATAATACCTCAATTATTTCCACGCTGAATAATATGTTGTGTGGCTGTCCAGAATTACAAAACGGGGAAGTCGTGCCATTTTATCTTATGACTATAGCTTATTTCTAAAAGAATAACTTAGAGCATAACATGTTATGTTATTTCATTCGAGTCTTGTATCTTGTACTTAGTGTCAACTTATGTAAATAAATGGCGCTATCCAATGACGGTTGGATGAGGGGTAGAGACATTGTAAGGAGGCCTTGATTATAAAAATCGTGGGTCAGATTAGTGCCTACCCCTCTTTAATATCGACTTTAAATGCGAACATTATCTTGTGCCTGCACCACGCAAGAGTAAACATTAATACAATTGAATCGCATTAATATTTGTTGGGGTATGATCCGCAAATATGTCTACTGAAAAACATTTATTAAGAAAACAAAATGTTAACAATGAATTAGGTGGGTGACGGCGTTAATTTTGTGTTTGGCGAATAAATTCGCCACTATGGCGCAGGGGTTTACCAACAACTTGTTTACTTAATCACCACATGTGGCGACTTCATAACCACCGCATCATTCAATTCAATACCGAGCCCTGGCTCTTCCGATACTTGAAAAAAGCCATCAACGGGTTGCGGATCTTGTAAACATAATTCACGATTCCAGTCTTTAATCGCATAAGTATGATGCTCATGAATTAAAAAGTTTGGTATTGCGGTTTCTAAATGCAAAGAAGCTGCGGTGGCCACAGGGCCGCCACAAACATGGGCTTGAATACGAATATCGTAAACATCAGCATAATCACACACTTTTTTCGCTTCAGTAAAACCGCCGCATAAACCAACATCAGGTTGTAATACGTCAATGCTTTGATCTTCAAAATAAGGACGAACATCCCAACGGTGATATAAACGCTCGCCACCGGCAATAGGCACATTAACGTTATCTGATACTTTTTTATGTACTGCAGAATTTAAATAGTTAACCGGCTCTTCATACATCATGCAACCCACTTCTTCGACTATTCTCCCCATTTGAATGGCCGATGCCGCGCCCATTAATGAATGCGATTCAAAAATAATATCAACATCTTCACCCACTGCATCACGAATAGCGCGTAATCGGTTACCAAATAAACGCATTTGTGGCTTAGTAAATAACTTGGTTCGATCAAATGATGAGCTGCCGTCTTTGTTATACACAATGGGATCAACTTTTACCGCATCATAACCTTCACTTACCGCTTTTAATGCCGCTTGAGCATATTCTTCTGGCTCGATTAGCTTATTGATTTCGCTATCCCAATCAAACTGCAGCTGACTGGCGTAAGTGCGTAATTTGTCATTTACTTTACCGCCAAGTAATTGATAAACCGGTACACCTAATGCCTTTGCTTTAATATCCCAAAGCGCTGTATCAATGGCACTCATAGCAGAATACAAAACAGGTCCGCCACCTAAACCCCAAAAACTTTCTCTGAGCATACGTGACCACAACAGTTCCGTATTAAACGGGTTAAAGCCGATTAATACTGCTTCACTAATTTCTTTGATCATAGCGGCAGCAGCACTGTGTCCCCAATCATAAGCTAAACCGGCTTCGCCAACACCACTAATGCCTTCATCAGTATGAACACGAATGAAAACAGGGTTCCAGCCGATACGTTTCGGACAGTGAATATCAAATACTTCAACATGGGTAACTTTCATTTTTGTCTCTTTAAATTAGGTTCTTTGTTTTTATTTCAAATAAATTGAGCGATACAACAACAAGATGAATGTTACGAAGAAAAATCAGGATATTCTCTTGCCACTCTTCGCATCATTGCTGGCCATGCGGTTTCTCCACCCGTTTTTCCCGCATGCACAATATTCGCTTGGGCTTTAATGCCATCAATAATACTCTGCGGTGCATAAATGGGTCTCATGCCCGTGGACATAACTTGTAATTGCACCTGACATGCTCGGGTTAAATCATACATATGCATAAATGCGTCACCAATAGTTTTACCCATCGTAAGGGCACCATGATTTCTAAGTAGCATAAAATTGGCGTCGCCTAAATCTTCCTGCAATCTCAGCTTTTCATCTGCATTCACCGCTAGTCCTTCATAGCCATGATAACTCATTGAAGCAAGGGCAAACATAGCGTATTGACTTAATGGCAGCAAGCCCTCTTCAAGGCTAGCAACCGCAATAGTTTCATCAGTATGAATGTGCATAACGCAAATATCCTCATGACGTGCTTCATGCATTGCATTATGAATAGTAAAGCCCGCAGGATTAATTTCAAACGAACAATCTTTATCAATAATATTACCATCAATATCAATTTTAACTAAGTTTGATGCGGTTACTTCCTCAAATGCTAAGCCAAACGCATTGATCAATAAATACTCAGTACCAGGAATACGCGCGGAAATATGCGTATGAATAAGATCATCCCAACCATGCATTACCATTAAACGGTAACAGGCCGCTAAATCAACACGAATTTGCCACTCTTGTACTGATACTTTATCTTTTAAACTTATCTTTGGGAGTTCGAACATCTTTATACCTTGTCTATTTTATCGCTACAAATTTATTGATATAAATAAAGTCTACCTGAGCTAGGCGCGGGTATAAAGAAAGAGTTACCATAAGATATAATTTCAAACCAAAAAACGCTCTTATTTTATGTGTATTTTATTTTTTGCCATCAAACAGCACCCTAGATATCCAGTGATCATTTGTGCAAATCGTGATGAATTTCATCAAAGGCCAACACAGTCAATGTATTGGTGGCCTAATAACGATTTACTTGCTGATAAGGTATTAGCCGGTAAAGACTTACAGGCAGGTGGCACTTGGCTTGGTTTAAATGAACAGGGACGATTTAGCGCACTCACCAATTTTCGCCAACCACAACTTTTTGATAAAAATAAAAAATCTCGTGGTGAATTAGTATTACACGCATTAGCACACAAAGATAATGACGTAACAGAACAGCTAGCTAAATCATCAAGTCACTATAACAGCTTTAACTTAGTCTTCGGTCAACTCGATAACCTAATGTGCTTTGATAGTGTGTCACAAAAAAAACAAATGTTACATTCAGGGTTTCACAGTTTATGTAACGGCGCATTAGATGACATTTGGCCTAAAATGGCACTTGGGCAAGCTAAACTTGCCAATGAAATAAAAGATCATTCCTTAGATATAGAACAGCTATTCAAATTAATGAAAAGCGGCCAGCAAGCACAAACTGAGCACTTACCAAAAACAGGCGTGCCATTAAATTGGGAGCAACTGCTCAGTTCTATTTTTATTGTTTCGCCAGAATACGGTACCCGAACGACCAATATAATCACCCTAGATAATGAGGGGAATATTTCTATTTATGATCAAAGCTATAATGAGCAAGGGGAGTGTACAAAGAAACAAAATTTTTCTATAAAACTCTAAGCCTTATTCAGCGCCAACATAAACACATTCAACTCATTTCATTTACCAATGCGGCCAGTAAAATAATAAACACTAAGATCCATGTTATTTTACTAAATTTTGCTTGCTGTTCATCATTCGTCTGTGTACCAAACCGTTCACCCAAAACGACCATCAGTGCCACTACAGCAAAAACACTCACTAATATAATTAATAATGTCATCTATATCTCTTCCAATTACCTAAGTTTTTCTACCTAGATTTAACAAAATCATTTACCATTGCGAAATATATCTTATACCAACTGTAATAAAAAATTGGTCAATTAGCGAGAGACAGGGTTTACATGCCACAAGTTTCACCATCACAAGCAAATGATTTTTTTCAAAAACGTCGATTTATTATTCGACTTGGCAAGGCATTACACAAGCTTGGCTCTACAGCATATCGTTTAGAAGATAATCTACTCTCTATTGCCCGGTTTTTAGATATTCACGCCTCTTTTATGATCACCCCAACCTCGTTAACTTTTATTCTTTCTGATGATGAAGATGATCAGCAATATAATCACTTAGTACGCGTAACACCAGGAGAAATTGATCTAGGCTCTTTAGCACGTATTGATGAATTAGTGGATGAACTCATCAATGGTGAACGCACATTAGCGCAAGCGATAGAGCGCTTAGAAGAAGTCAATAATAAACCACCTCCTTATGGCGTCATATTAACATTTCTAGCTTTTGGTGCCTCTAGCGGTGCGTTTGCCATGTTAATGCACACCAGTTGGCATGATGTTTTTTGGTCTACCCTACTTGGTTTTGTTGTCTTTCTTTTTGTTATTTGGGCTGAACGTTCACGCCGCGTAACTGAAATGTTAGAGCCAATGGCTGCATTAACCACCTCGATGTTAGCCTCGCTTATTTCATTATTCGATCCTAGCATTAATATCCCCATGGTTATTTTATCAAGCATTATTGCTTTTATTCCTGGCCTGTCACTCACGGTAGGTTTATCTGAACTTGCTGCTCGGCATTTAATGTCAGGTACAGCCCGTATCATGGATAGTGTCATGGTGCTATTTAAGCTGTATTTTGGCGCAGTATTAGGTATGGCTTTTGGTAAACTTATTTGGGGTGAAGCGAGTTTTATGCCACCAGATACCATGCCCGTTTGGACCTCATGGTTAGCAGTAACTACCCTTTCAATTTCGTTAGTAATTCTATTTAAGGTGCGATTAAAAGACGCGCCTTGGGGAATGATAGCTGGCTATATTTCATTTAGCGTTAGTATTTGGGCCAGTAGTTATTTAGGTGTAGCTTTAGGCGCATTTGCTGGCGCTTTTGCCCTAGGAATATACAGTAATTTATTCTCACGTATAATGAACCTACCTTCTTCCATCGTCCGTCTTCTGGGCTTAGTCGTATTAGTACCAGGCAGTAAGGTTTATATCGGTTTAAATAGTTTAGTTACCGGAAAACAAATGTTAGCCGTGAATGACTTAGGCTCACAAACATTTTTAATTTTTATGTCACTTGTGGCCGGTCTAATTTTTTCAAATGTTGCTTTACCTCATAGAAAAACTTTATAAATTTGGCTGTTAACTAATTATCAACTAATTAAGAGTAATGATGACAAAAACGCACAAAGCACTATCCACAACTCATGTATCAACAAATTATCATCATGGTGATTTGTATAGCAGCTTACTTAATACAGCAACTACGATGATTTTGGAAGGTGGCGTAGAAGCCTTATCGCTACGAAAACTAGCAATCCGCATTGGCGTTTCTCGTACCGCTGCATACCATCACTTTAAAGATAAAAATGACTTACTTGTTGCGATTGCTGCTCAAGGCTTTGTTTCATGGCAAAAACAGGCTGAACAAATAGTTATTAATAAGGCCTTAACCGAACGAGAAAAATATAAAGCGTTTGTTCATTATTATGTACAGTTTGCCACCGAAAATGCCGCTATTTATCAACTTATGTTTGGGGGCATCTTATGGAAAGATAAACAAAGCCCTTTAAAACTCAAAGAGGTGGCTTACCCTAGTTTTCAATTTCAAGTTGAATTGACTAAAACTTGGCAAAATAAAGGGGTGTTACCTGCTTCACCAAAGACCCTACGTCTAGCCCAAGTCACTTGGGCAACACTGCATGGTATTGCTCAATTGGTGATTGATGGGATATATGCCGACGCTAGCCAAATTGATGAAATGTGCCAATGTGCTGTTGATTTATTTTTAGTCACCCACAAAAATTAACAATCATGCTATATCCTTAAAAGTTCAGCATCACCTCCCTTTTATTGTAAATAAAAAAGTAAATATCACATAAAATTAACGTTACACTAAAAAGTGTAAATAGATGTTTCGCTGACTAGAACTTAAGGTAAAGTCATCGTAATATTTAATCACTGTACAGTATTTGCATGTAAGCTGTATGAGCACAACAATATCGAATGATTAAAAATATAAAATGAGAGTAAATTAATGAAAGCGATTATAACAAGCGCTGTATGCTCATCTTTACTATTACTTAGCGGTTGTAGTAAGAGTGATAACACAGTAATAAATTCTTCTAAAGTGACCGTTCAGAAAACAGCTTTAGCATCAGGTATCGATAAAGCGAATATGGATACAAATATTCGTCCACAAGATAATTTTTATCGCTATATTAACGGCGGCTGGATGAACAGCCATAATATTCCTGGTGATAAAACCGCTATAGGCTCTTTTTATGATTTGCGTGATAAAGCTGATGAAGATGTAAATGCAATTATCGAAGAACTTGCGGCAACTGATGACTTAATAATGGGCTCTGACGAGCAAAAAGTAGCTGATTTATTTCGTTCTTATATGAATAGTGAAACACGTAATACTTTAGGTATAAACCCTATCCAATCAATTATAACGGCCATCAATAATCTACAAAATAAAGATGACCTAGCTGAATTTTTTGGTCAATACTCCTCTGCAGGGATTAATAATCCATTAGCGTTGTACATTAGTGTAGATGCTAAAAATTCATCAAGCTACGCTATTCATATCTGGCAAAATGGCTTAAATTTACCTGACAAGGATTACTACTTTAATGAAGCCGAGCGTTTTGTTGATTTGCGCAATGGTTATGTCTCGCATATTGAAAACATGTATAACTTAGCAGGCATCAGTAATGGTAATAGTGCAGCTAATAATATTATGGCATTAGAAACTAGCTTAGCTGAGTTTCATTGGACACGCGTAGAAACCCGTGATAGTGAAAAACGTTATAATAAGTTTGCTACCAAGAAGCTAAATAGTCTCACCAGTAAATTTAACTGGAAAGCTTTTTTAGCGGCCGAAGGTGTTGCTAGCCAAAAAGATATTATTATTAACCAGCCTGATTTTATTGAAGGCTTTGGTAACGTATTTGCGCAAACATCACTTGAAACATGGAAGCAATATTTAACATTTAATACCTTAAGTGCTTTTTCTAGTTACCTAACCGCTGATTTAGATAATGAAAATTTTAATTTCTTCTCAAAGCAACTAAACGGTCGCAATGAGCAACGCCCTCAATGGAAACGCGGTGTAGGCGTTGTGAATGGTAATCTAGGTGAAGTGATTGGTAAAGTTTATGTAACTCGCCACTTTACGCCACAAGCAAAAGATAGAATGAGTACTTTAGTTGAAAATTTGCGTAATGCATACGGCGCAAGTATTGATGACTTAGAATGGATGTCAGACGGTACTAAAAAAGCTGCGCATATAAAGCTTGCTGCTTTCACACCTAAAATTGGTTACCCTGACCAATGGGAAGACTACTCTAAACTTGCAATCAAGGTTGATGATCTAGTAGGTAATATCATTCGTTCACGCAAAGTGTCTAGCGAAAAAGAAATTTCAAAACTCGGTGGTCCAATTCGTAAATGGGAATGGGGCATGACGCCACAAACGGTTAACGCTTATTACAATCCTACCGTGAACGAAATTGTTTTTCCTGCGGCTATTTTACAAGCACCTTTCTTTAATATGAAAGCTGACGATGCTGTAAACTACGGTGGTATTGGCGCTGTGATTGGCCATGAAATGGGACATGGATTTGATGACCAAGGCAGTAAATACGACGCCACAGGTAATCTTCGCAACTGGTGGACAGAACAAGATCTGAAAGAATTTTCAACTCGCACTAAAGCACTCGTTGAACAATATGCAGATTATCAAGTATTTGATGACTTAAACGTTAATGGGAAACTAACCTTAGGTGAAAACATTGGTGATTTATCAGGGGTGACTATCGCCTATAAAGCTTACAAAGCGTCATTAAACGGTAAAAAATCACCTGTCATTGACGGTTTAACGGGCGATCAACGCTTCTTTATGGGCTATGCACAAATTTGGCGTTCCAAGATCGTCGAAAAATCAATGCGTAACCGTGTCGCCACTGACCCTCATTCTCCAGGTGAGTTTCGTGCTTTAGGATCGCTTTCAAATATGAATGAATTCTATCAAGCCTTTGACGTAAAAGAAGGTGATGCTATGTATATAGCACCTGAAAAACGCGTTAAGATTTGGTAATCACGTTTATTGAAAATGTATTCTTATATGTTAAAAAAGCAGCTTAGGCTGCTTTTTTTGATTGTTTTAATCATTAAAATAACATTTATTCATGCCACAGAGAAGACCATTTTCTAGAACGTTATACCTTAAGTACTTGCTAAGATTGTTAAGATCTTGGCTCTCTCGCCATGGTATAAAACTCATTATTAGGCTGCATGCGAGTAACGATAGCCATTCTATTTGATAGCCCAAAAAAGGCCGTAATGCCTGCAATATCTAAGATATCCTCATCATCGTAGCCATGGTTATTTAGCTGTTCATAATCGGATTCTTGAACCAACTCTGGAGAGCGCGAAAGCTTGAGAGCAAACGTCAACATCGCTTTTTGCTTCTCATTTATTGGTGCGTGGAGATAATTCACCGCAATCTGGTCCGCAAGCAACGGCTCTTTGGCAAATACGCGAAGCATTGCCCCGTGTGCCACAACACAATACTGGCAACCATTAGCTGAACTAATAGCAACAACAATCATCTCTTTTTCTGTCGGACTAAGCGTACTTCCTTCACGGTGCATAATGGCATCGTGATAAGCAAAGAATGCTCTGAATTCAGCAGGCCTATATGCCAGTGTCAGAAATACATTGGGGATAAATCGAGCTTTCTCCTGAACTTCCAATATACGAGCAAGGATATCTTCGGGCAAAGATTTTAAATCTGGTACAGGGTATCTACTTATCGTTAATGCGCTCATCTATGATCACCTTTTGGTTCGTTTATTATCTATCTGTTGATAACAATCTAATTCTTTATTTAAAGTAAGTGAAATTAATTATTCAAATAGTAGTGATAACTAAAGGTTATGATATAAAAACACAATAATTACGTTATTTCTAGCCGCGGCTGAATCGAAAAGCTTTACTAGAAATCAGAGCGTGATTTTGTACCTCAATGGGTACCGTTTTCCTAGATATCTAAACTGGAAACTGCTTCTAAGGGCAAAGCTGATTAATGCACTTTCAATTACCTATATGACTTGGTTGATTCAGCAATATTAGAGAAAGTAAGCATTTAATGACAAGAAAAACTAATCTGTCACAGTATTACCATTCAGAAGTAACTAATTAAATGTGGAATAAATGATGTTGAATATCGAAGTAGAATTTTGGATTCTATCTTTTCTATTTGTAATAAAAAATCAAGGGATCATAGCACTTGATTACTGAACTATTTTTTTGATGAAATTTTTTGTGGGGATCCGTCAGTAACAGTCATCTTGAATACGTCTTAAATATATTAAAGCATTCTGTTAGAATAGTAGGCTATTGATTAAAGGACACCGAGGCAGCATGTCAGAATTTAAAGAATTTTCACTTTTAGAGTCAATTATTGATCGCGTTACTCTTAAGGGCTATAAACAGCCTACACCGATCCAAAAAGAATGTATCCCGGCTCTTATTAATGGGAATGACCTTCTTGGTATAGCGCAAACGGGAACAGGAAAGACGGCGGCTTTTTCACTGCCTATTATCAATACTTTTGGTCGAAATAAAATAGATATTCAAGCGAAGAGCACGCGTTCGCTAATACTAACGCCGACAAGAGAGCTTGCCTCGCAAATAATGCAAAACATTGATGACTACTCTGAGGGTTTAGGCCTTAAAACTAAGGTTGTTTATGGTGGCGTAGGAAGACAAGGTCAAGTTGACTCTATCGCACTTGGGCTTGATATTTTAGTGGCCACCCCTGGAAGGTTATTAGATTTAATTGAAACAGGCGATATAAATTTCAAGGCGTTAGAAGTATTTGTGTTAGATGAAGCAGATACAATGCTTGATATGGGGTTTTTTAATGATGTTCAAAGCATCATATCTAAACTGCCAAAGAACCGACAAACACTATTGTTTTCAGCTACTATGCCCGCTGAAATAGAAATACTTGCAGAAGCAATATTAACAGATCCAATAAAAATTCAAATTACGGCTGAAACGGTTACTATCGACTTGGTTAATCAAAGTGTATACCACCTTGAAAAAGCGAATAAAATACCTTTACTCTTTAATATCCTGCAAAAACCTGACTTTGAAAAAGTGCTAATTTTTTGTAAAACGAAGTATGGCGCTGACATCATTGTTAAAGCACTAGAAAAAGCATCAATAACTGCTGCTAGCCTTCACAGTGGTAAAACACAAGCCGTTAGAGAGGAAGCGTTACAAAACTTTAAAGATTCTAATCTAAGAGTATTAGTTGCAACTGATGTTGCTGCTCGCGGAATTGATGTTGATAATATTACTTTAGTCATTAACTATAACCTTCCTGAAGATCCAAGAAACTACATACATCGTATAGGGCGAACTGCTCGTGCCGGTAAAAGTGGAATGGCCATTTCATTTGCGGTGGAAAATGATATAAGGCAATTAATTAATATCGAAAATAGCATAGGACAAGTCATTCCTGTTGTTACAGAACAGCCTTTCCATAAAGCGTTTTCAAAAGTGCCTAAAGAAGTCATAAAAAAGGTAAATAAAACTAACAGAACGAATAACACAAGAAAAAAAAGAAAATAAGGATAGGTATAAAGTAGCCATCTAAACATCTAAAGCTTGCTAATAACGTTATCTCAGCGTAAACTCGCATTCTTAGCTAGGAAATGAGGTGCCTTTACTCGGCTCAATAGTCACAATAAAGAATTCCTCAACTGTACCCGCAACTGTAAATCGTTATTTTATTTCGATGTAAATAACACAAAACGATAAGTCAGATATCTAGCCTGTTATAAATACACTCACAATCATCAACGACTATTTTGCGTGCGGGAAAACACCAAAACACTATGCCAATACAATTACAGGTTGATCAGCTCAGCTGGACAATTAACACTACAAGCATTTTAAAAAACATCTCTTTTAACGTAAATAAAGGAGAAGTTATTGGTGTTATTGGTCCTAACGGCGCCGGTAAAACTAGCCTGCTACGTTGTATCACCAATCAGCAACAAAATATTCGCGGCGCTGTACTTAACGGTTCTGTCTATCTCAATAATAAAAAAATCAAATCTTATAGTCCTAAACAACTCGCCCAACATTTTGCCCTTGTAGCACAAAAAGCAGAAGCCATATTTTCATTAACGGTTATCGACATAGTTAAAATGGGCTTGTTACCGCATAAAGGTTTATTCGCGTTAGATGATGATCATGATAAAGCGAAAATAAACCGTGCACTGGTTAAAGTAGGTTTGGTTAGTGCTGAAAAAATGACGTTTAAGCAACTCTCTGGCGGCGAGCAACAACGGGTATTAATTGCTCGAGCTTTGGTACAACAAGCACAAATTTTAATTTTAGATGAGCCAACAAATCACCTAGATGTCTATTATCAGCACCAAATATTAGACTTAGTTAAGCGACTAAACGTTACTGTGATCATGACAGTGCATGATCTCAATTTAGCCAGTCAATACTGCCAACGTATATTACTGCTCGATCAAGGTCAATTAATTGCTGATGGCAATCCTATTGACGTACTAACCGAGTCACAGTTAAGTTCCGTGTTTAAGTTACCTTGCCAAGTAGAGCAAAGAGCAACCGGGCAAGATCCCTCTTCGAAAAAACCTAGAATATTTTTCTCATTACCACACGATCAGAGTATAAAAATAAGCGAAGGCACTCAAGATGAATAAATTACTCTTTATTCTTATTGCATTATTATTGCTAACCTTGGCCTCTGCCATCGCCGGATTGCACTTTGGTCCTGCAGGCATAACAAGTAGCCAAGTTTTTCAATGTTTACTCGGTAATTGTGAGGATCCAGTCAGCCAAATGGTGATCTGGCAAGTGCGTGTTCCAAGAGTATTAGTCGCACTTGTTGCCGGTATGGGGCTAGCTATTGCTGGCGCTATTTTACAAAACACCACGCGTAACCCATTAGCCGACCCTTACCTGTTTGGCATCGTATCGGGTGCGGGTTTAGGTGCTACCGTCGCTAACCTTTCACTAGGAGAACATCTAGGGATCGCCCTTCCCCTTGCCGCCTTTTTAGGTGCTTTGTTTGCGATTGCTATCGTGTTATTTATCGCAAAAATACTACAGCGTATGGAGCAGCTATTACTCGCGGGTGTTGCTGTGTCTTTTATGTTGGGTTCGCTCACACAATTCATTCTATATTTCGGTGAGCCTTTTGCCACTAACCGAGTAATCTTTTGGCTAATGGGTAGTTTATCTCGCGTTGAAATGAGTAATTTTTATGTGATTGGCAGTGTATTGCTCGTTACCATTATTACCATTGTTGCCCTGCATAGACATATAGATGCCTTATTACTCGGCGATGAAAGCGCAGCAAGCCTAGGCGTAAATGTAGATAGATTAAGACTATTAATGCTTGGGCTATGTGCTGCACTTACTGCGACTATAGTGGCATATTGCGGCGGCATTGGTTTTGTTGGTTTAATGATCCCTCATATTGTTCGACAAATCATTGGCGTAACCACACTTAAACTGGTGATAGGCAGTGCATTAATTGGTGGTAGCTTTTTAATATGGGTTGATATTATTGCTCGGTCAGCTTTAGCAAATGCAGAAATTCCTATTGGTATTATTACCTCAGCGTTAGGCAGTATATTTTTTCTCTTTATTATGATTCGCACAAGAAACACTAACTGATATTCACAAGGTGCGAGTTAATAGTTACGAACAACAAAGGATATAACATGACAGATAAAAATTCAGATAAAAAAAATGCACAACATAAAAAACGTATGCAAAGTCTGAAAGAAAAAGTAGATCAACGAATTGATAAAGCGCAAGAAGAGCGTGGCTTACTCATTGTGATCACAGGTAACGGCAAAGGAAAATCGACTTCAGGCTTTGGTACAATTGCGCGTGCTGTTGGCCATGGTTTAAATGCCGCTGTTGTGCAATATATTAAAGGCACATGGGCATGTGGCGAACGGTCTTTACTTGAAAACGCAGGAGTTAGTTTTGATGTAATGGCAACTGGTTTTACTTGGAATACCCAAGATAAAGAAAAAGATATTGCCGCCGCACAAAAAGTTTGGCAACGCAGCAAAGAAATATTAAAAGATAATAATATTGATGTCGTTTTGTTTGATGAATTAACCTATATGCTCAGCTATAAATATATTGATTTAGATGAAGTTATCCAGGCGTTAAAAAATAGACCTATTAACCAACACGTCATTATTACAGGACGTGCTTGTCACCGAAGTATCATCGATTTAGCTGATACGGTAAGTGAAGTTCAGTCAGTGAAACATGCCTTTGATAATGGTATCAAAGCACAAAAAGGCATTGATTGGTAAAGAAACTGCCCTTCGACTGCTCCCTTCGACTGCTTCGCGCTCAGGGCGAACGGAGACGCTCAGGGCGAACGGA
>OJEX01000124.1_pt1 | contig 19836 bp, 17 predicted proteins | sample 1593971 | NCBI WGS metagenome assembly OJEX01 (sample SAMN05416775, study PRJEB24817) | seawater metagenome | isolation source: Sea water | place: Canada:Atlantic | collected 2013-11 | reverse complement strand
CTCTCTATTCGTCGGCAGCGTCAGATGTGTATAAGAGACAGCTCTATAGCCCTGTTAAATAAGTGCTGTAAACAGCAGACTTAAAGATGATTTATTTTAACAGTAAAAATTTACTGTTAATTATGACCACCTTGTTGTTGAGGCTTTTGCTGTTGAAAGCCACCTTGTTGCTGTTGAGGCTTTTTAATAAAGCCGTTATCTTGCAACAATCTTTTTGCATCTACTGATAAATAGGATTTAATATAACTACATTTAAGTAGCAACTTCCCTTTACCCTGCCCTTCTTGTTGTGTTGTTAAATGACACTTTAAAGCTATGCGATCACCCTTTTGAGGATTAGGCGCAATTTTAAAGAAAGACGAACCAATATCAACATTTACAAAATCAGTTTGATCTGATTTATGTTGTGTTTTTCGAGTGTATAAGGCCACTCCAATTGTTCCTTACAGACCATGTGTGCCAGTTTTAACATCAGTAAAAGTAATGTTGCCAGCAATAGATACTTCATTTTCATCATAAATATTCATAATAGTTCCTTAACTCGTTAGAGTTGATTTAATGTTTGGCAGATTAAGCCGTTTGGTTTTCACTAAAAATTAGTGATGTGCTTGTGTTGGGTTAACACGTTTAATTGATTTACTGTTTTTCAAGTGCGTATAAACTTTACCAGGTTCATTATTGGCTGCTTTAATAGGAGCTTCAGAAAAAGTAGAGTTTTGATTATGTCTGTTAAGAGCATTAATATAAGCTTTTTGTGTTGCTATAAGATCCGCATGACTATCTACAGTGGCCTCACTAGATTTTACCAAAGCTTTTGTAGCGTTATGTTTTGCTAGTTGAAAGTCATAAAACTTTGAACCGTAACGCTTTAATTCTCTATATCCAAGCCATAAAAAGCCTATTAAAAAGATCGCTTCCATAATATATATCCTTATTGATTTGTGAATCAGAATGATTCAATTTAATTTATGTGGTAACTCAGAATGAGCAAAAAGGTATAAACCACCCCTTTCTATCGTGCTGATTAACAGCAAGAATTTGGTTATGCACAAACAATTACATTCTAGTAATTGAATAAATTGCAATAGTTTGGGCGTTTGAGTTTAAAAATTGGATTTTAAGGCTTGAATATACATATAGAAGTGAGATGCGTGGAGAAAGCCCTTTTCAGCATCTTAGGGCAAGTTCAATCATAAATTCTTACTACTTACCTGTCAACAATCAGCCTTGTCCAATATGAAATGAGTCTGAACTAATTACGTATTTCTAACATGAAATGCGGCTAAAGACTTAAGTTTTGTTCATGATCATAAGATGAAAGCGATCATGACTATTGAAAATCTAACCACTATCGAAGCGCTTGAAAACTTCATCCAAGGTAATCAAGCGGTAGCGTTTACTGTTTTAGGTGACAAAAATGAACGATATAAATTCATACAAAAAACGCTGATAAAATTTCGTTACATCACCTTATCCAAACCCGATAAAGGCGTTGTAAACCGCTACATAAGAAAAGTGACTGGCTACTCACGACAGCAACTCTCTCGCCTTATAAAACAATACAAAGATGTAGGGAGCATTAAATGGCGCCCATGCCGTAGTAACGGTTTTACAACAACTTATGATAAAAAAGACATTAAGCTATTAGTTGAAATGGATACTCGCCACGAAGACATTTGTGGTCATGCTATTAAGAAACTCTGTGAACGCGCTTACACTAAGTTTGCTCAAGAAGAATACCAAACACTTGCCAATATATCAGTTTCTCATTTGTACAACCTCAGGAAGTCTAGTCGCTATCAAAAGCAGCGTAGAGTCTTTACCAAAACCCAATCTAGACAAGTAGCCATTGGCGAACGCCGTAAACCACAACCCAATGGACAACCTGGCTACATACGTATTGATACCGTACACCAAGGTGATTTAGATAAGAAAAAAGGCGTTTATCATATCAACGCAGTTGATGAGGTTACTCAGTTTGAAGTGGTTTGCTCGGTTGAGCAAATAAGCGAATGCTACTTAATACCTGTACTAACACAAATGCTTGCCGCTTTCCCTTTTGTACTCAAAGGGTTTCACTCTGATAACGGCTCTGAATACATTAACAAGCATGTGTGTAAGTTATTAAAAAAGCTACATATTGAATTAACTAAATCACGCTCTCGCCACTCAAATGACAATGCCTTAGCGGAAAGTAAGAATGCGTCAATTGTCAGGAAACAATTCGGTTACCAGCATATTGCTCAAAAATGGGCACCGTTAATGAATGAATTTAATCTAAAGTACCTTTATCCATACATCAATTACCACCGCCCCTGTTTTTTCCCAGAAATAACAACGGACAAGAAAGGAAAACAGCGTAAGTGTTATCTTTATAAAAACATGATGACGCCATATGAAAAATTTAAATCACTACCAAATGCTAAAAGTTATTTGAAACCTGACTTTCATTTTGAAATACTAGATGAGCAAGTGATAGAAATGACTGATAATGCTTGTGCTGAATTACTTCAAAAAGAACGTAATAAATTATTTAACCAGATCTTTGAACAGAATAAACGAGCCTAAAAATTTACTTATTTCAGACTCATTTGTTAATTGGAAAATACTCAATCTTGCGTGTATTTAAATCATAAAACCGCCCTTCTTACTTATAAATAATCAATATTAAGCAGTATAAAACTCATAAAACATTATTTTTAGACACCTTTATTATTATTAAAACAATATAAATACCATCATTAAACATACTTAAAAAACAAAATAAATAGTAATAAATAATTATTTATTACTATTATCTAGAATTATATAAAACAGTATAAAATAATGTTTAAGAATTATTTTATATTTACAAAGAAACAAATAAAAACATATTAAATAATTATTTATTACTACCAAATACAATATTAATAAAATATTTATAACTTTAATTAATAATTAAATAACACTAGATAACAACACTACAAAACACTTTTTATATGTTTTCTTTACCTTATTTAAAAATTAATATAAAATAGTTTTCAATGTAAATTAATAATGTGTTGCGGTTATTATTCACCACAACTAAGTAATAGAAATAACCATCGAAAGGTTTGAAAAATGATTATATTATGTGGTGGAGAGAAGGGCGGTTCAGCCAAAAGTACAACCGCAATCAACCTATCAGGCGAGCTTGCTTATCTTGGATATAAAGTTGGCCTTTTAGATGCCGACAAGAAAACATCTGCTAAAAACTGGGTTCTAACAAGGGAAAGCTTACAAAACTACTTAGAAACTGGTGAAGTATTAGCTCCGTTAGATATAGAAGACATTCAGGATATACCAAAGCAAGTAATGGCTAACTTGAAAAAAAATGGCCTTAAAAGTATAGAGGGGAAGAATTCTACAGGTGAAATAATTGATACAATCGTTGCTATGAATGACAGAAATGATTTTTTGATTATTGATGTGGGGGGAGGTGACACCGTTGAGTTTAGATTGGCATTAGGTATGTGTGATATGGCAATCATTCCTTTAAAACCATCTATATTAGATTACGATACAGTTCCTAAACTAATAAGAATATTAAAGTTGAACCAAGCTGCTAGGCCAAAAGTAAAAGTTAAAACGCTTATTTCAGATGCGCCTACAGCACCAGCATCCAATGTAACCAGAAAATTCAAAAAAGCTTTATCTGAAACGGCAATGCTTAGTAATGTGTTTAAAACCGTTATTAAAAATAGAGATTCCTACAAGGAGTGTTTGAACTATGGTTTATCCGTTCGAGATTGGAAAGATAGCTCGGCAAAGGCTGAATTCTCTATGTTGGCTCAAGAATGTTTCGATGAAATAAAAGAAGGTAAGTAGCAATGAGAAAATCATTAGAGGTGCAAGAGAACCACGAAGATGTTTCAGATAGAGCAGTAGCAGCACAAAAGCTTGCTGCTGAAGCTACGGTTAAAAGCGTAGCCTCTAACACTAAAGCGCCTAAAGAAGCTAAGCAAAAAGCAACCAAGCCTAAAATCGATCTGCAATCTTTACTTGATGAAGACAGTAAATTTAAAAAGGTTTCAAATAAAAAGAGTTCTTACTCACTAAACGTTAACCTTTACCAGAAAGCTGCGCTCTATATTGTTAGCAAACAAACAGGTTTAACGAAGAAAGCTGTTATTGACCAATACTCTTTCAACGACATAGTTAAAGTCGCTGAAAAAGCTGGTTTAACGGATTTATTGGTAAAAGAAATGTTTGAGCAACGTTTTATTAAGTAATATTGATGATTATAATGAAAAAAGGCTGATAAAATTATCAGCCTTTTTTTTGCTTTATGAATTTAGCAATCAGTTTTTATAGGGCGTATCTGTTACTTTACGCTCTTTTTCCTCTGGTGAGCCAACTGAAAACAACCAAAAAAACGCACCAAGAACATAAAGCACACTTAAAAGAGTGTATTTAAGCACAAGAGTAAATATATTTTTTTTAATTTTCATATCTATCACCAACTGAATTTAATAAAGAGTATGGAACATGCCTTTGTTCCTTACTTTAAGTGTTAATTATAACAAACTATACAAAACAAATGAAGTAATTATTACTACATTATAACAAACTATGCCAGTTTGAATTGTGACTAAAAGTAGTCATGTTAATTGGTTTGAAATAACTCAGTTTTAAAATAGGGTAGGGCGATGTGCAGTTAAGCCCTAAAGCTGCGCAGTATATGAATAGATGAAGCCAGGATAACGTTTACCTTGGCCTCACTTAACTAAATTAAGCCGCTAGTTATTGTGGTTCTTTGTCTTGACATAAATTGATATAGCGTTTAGTGGCACTATGATAACCATTACTTGCACCGCCAGCAAAGCTATCAACGGATATTTCATTTTCTAAAAGCATTGTAAAACCCCATACATATTTATCGAACATCGACGAGAAAACCCAGTGATCTTTAGTCGCTGGGTAGTTCACAAGTTAAATACTCGCTCGCACAATAAAAAGCAATAATATAAACGAGGTTCTTATGCTACAAGATACAATTATTAATCCTTAAACAATGAGCCGATAGCGGATAGTTGGCTTTGATTGGACCTGAAAATAAAAGTACGGTTCAAAATTACATTCAGATTAATCATCTGGTAGGTATATATACTCGTATATCCGCTAATCGGAAGACCCTTCAATATTTTACATTCAAACAGAGTTTACCAAATTAAAAAATATTGAGTTGCTAAAAAAACAAATTAAACAATTGATCGGATATTAGTATTAGAGAAGTATTAAGCAACTTAACTGTATCAATAGTACATTACCACTACATACGGTGATTAAAGTTGCTTATAGTTGATTTAAGGAGCAATGAGAGAGGATAAAAGGATAGGAAGTAGCTATTTTGATTAATAATAAAAGTGTTTATCCATGATCTTTATAGATAAACACTAATTTATCGTTAATCGAATTCTTTAACGCCATGTTCTTTACGAGATTTTAGAGTGGCTTGCTGAATTAACTCAACTAAAGTATGAACATTACGTACAGCACTCAAAGTTATAGTTGGTGTTGTTTGATCTGAGGTAATCAAGACCAAATTACCTAATCCAAATATTCTTAGGGCCAAAGGCTGAATAACAGTTTGATCTTTCACTCGATACATCTCTATGTTTTCAGTTATAGACGAAAGAATCCCTTTTTTTATAAAAATCTTATCATTAGTTATGTTGTAAAGTTAGATCGAAGACTAAAATATTTAACTAGATCGCTTAATATTAATAAACCACAAAAAATACCAATTCCTTGTATTAGCGTATCATGGCTTATAGATTCTGGCGTGTATGAATATATTAAGGGTTCAAAATACACAATTGTAGAAATTATTATTGCTGTTATTAAATAAGAAGTTAAATTGAGTACTTGTGATGGCCTAGAAATCCAAGGTAGTGATAGCTCTTGTGTAGACATTATAATTTTCCGTTTAAATGATGATAGCGATTAGTATTAGCTTATCACGCAGTTAAAGCTTAATTTAATAAGTGCGGTTTCTGCTCTTATTAATCCAATACTACAATCACAATTTAATCTAACGAATAGTGAAGCTAACCAAATCTATTCAAGTAAATATAATAATGCTAAACATTTTTTAATTGAAAAAACTACAAATGTTGACTGAAGACGAATAAAGATATAATCAAAAATGAACTTACTTAGCTAAGTGAACGTTCACCACTCTATAATTTAAAAGCTATAAAATAATTAATAACGAAAACGTTACTTGTTTTATCTTTTATGCCAAACAAAAAGCTCAATTATATGATAAATAAAACAGTAGTAGCCAAGGGGGAGTAATTAAACGTTAAAAAATAATTAACGCCTATCGCGTTGATTATTTTTTAACGTTCCGCAATTGAGTATTAACGAAAGCGTGAGTACCTATTAATAAGATTATATAGTTATATAAGTTATGTAGGCTAAATAAGGGTAGATTTAGATCCAAAAAGCATATTAAGGCTAGATATAGATCTAAAAAGGGTTTAATACGATCAAACAAGGGTAGATTTAGATCCTTACTACTGAAAACAAGCCTAGATTTAGATCAACCTTAAAAAATAAGGCTAGATTGCGATCACTTTTTTTTTTCTTGAGCTAAGAACCTAGAGTATTCATCAAGTGTATTTTGATCTACAGCTGAACTTTTTTCTTGTGTTATAACGCTTTCATCAGTGCTTAATACATCATCAAGATCTATTGATTTAGGAATAAGCTCTTCTACAACCTCAATAGGGTAAACTAATTCTGGTTTATCTTCGTCATAATAATTGAACTGTTTAGAGTTGGTATTACTTTTAAAAACTTTTAGCATATCATTATCAATATACATTAAAGAACTTGAATCCCAATTGACTTCTTTATGTAATAACACATCTTCTTGGTCTACATTATTATGTTTTAAATGAGATATTTGCGTGTTCTTTTCTTTTTTAGATTCAACAACATCAATAAATATTGAATACCTACTATTTGCTTGTGTAACTGACAAGCCAGAGCCACTAACCGTAGTTAATACCTCTTTCTTACGCATTAAATCTTTAGTGGGGTGATGAGAAATTAATATTGCTACATCGGCATTTCTAGCTACTTCTTGCAAAGCCATTTTTATACTTAAGTCATCTTCTACTTCATGACAAGACCCTGAAGCCTCGCGTATCGTATCAATAATAAGTAGATCATAGTCTAGGGCAGCAGCAATGAGTTTTTCCCTATTTGAGTCAATAATATGTGCAAAGGTTGTTTCTCTTCTTCTTGAACAGATAGGATCTAATGAATTATATAAACTGAAGTTTGACTCTATTAGTTGAGCAGTTTCATCACCAATCTCATTAATATGCTTTTTAATTCTTTTGGCTACAATGTTCACACCATCTTCAACAGGCCAGTAAAGCACCTTAATTGGTGTAGATTGCTTAGATAACCCCAATAATTTAATGTTTGTTGCTAGTTCATAAGCTAATGATAAAAAAAAGTAACCCTTACCAGCACCAGGATTTCCTATCACAAAGCCATAACTTTTCTTTGATAGTCCTGGTAGAACTTCATTTAATTGCTCCGATGCTAACTTGTTTATAGAACCAGAGGTAACAGATATAATATTGCTCAAAATTAGCTCTCGATATATTTACTTAGAATGTTCTTCTTCAGCGGTATTTGTGTGATAAAGAATGTAATCTTCATCTTTAGTGATAGAGTTAACATTGTGTACTTTTTGAAGTGTAATACCAAAGTGAACTTGTAGCTTGTCGTAATCTTCTACTACTTGATTAAATATTTGTTTAATTTTGAAATACCTATTTATACCAAAGGTAGCCATCTTATTTTCGAAGTAAGCAATAACTAACACTGATAGGTACTGTTTATGAACCCAACTACGCTTATGACTGTCTAACATTTTATAGAAATCAACTATTGCATTTGGGCCTAATAAATCAACATAGTGATTTTGTAGACGTTTTCTATCAATAATACCGTCACCATTTAAAGAATTATAATAAAAACTGCTTACTTGAATAATAAGATCTGAATAAGTTTCCTTATTATAATCATTACCTTTCATTACGGATCTATCTAATAAAAAGTGGTTATCTAAACCGACTAACCTTAGTTCATTAATTTTATTGTGTAATTGAACGCCATCTACTTCAGGAGTAATTTTTAACTCCATATTTTTAAGTCTTCTCAATCTTTCTTGTATTGTCTTACGTGCAGACTTTACTAGCTTGATATTAAGTCCTTTACATAATTTTTTAGCGGATATATGAAAATATACACCGTGATTGTGCATAGGTTGATCAATACGTTCAAAATTATTGTATGCACCCCAATCAGCATCTTTAATTTTTAAACCTTGTACGGCCTGACGTAAAGTGTATTTAGATGCATTATTCATTATCGTTCCGTGAGCAATGACAACATCAAGGAAGTGCCTATCATCAGCAAGACAAATCGCCCCGAATATATCTACAAGAAAGCGTTTACCTTTCCAATAAGGTTTTTCTAAGATAGTTTGATGCAATGGCATTTGTTGTAACGCAATTTGAGCAGAAGATTCTTCAATCTTCATTGTGATAGCTTTGGGAACCCTAACACTTGGCACAAATATTTTATCAAACATAGAAGACGATACAGCATCATCCCCTTTAATCTTTGTTAAGAATTCATTTGAGATGAAATCTAGTTGATCAATGTCTTCCGATTCAATCGGGCTTATTAAGCTCGTTGATGTAGTATTTTTAGTCATAGTGAAACCACCAAAAAGAAATCCTTGTATAAAAAACATTTGACCCAAATCAAATGTACTGCAATCTAGGCTAGATTACAATACGAAAGACACAGTTAAGGCTACCTTTCAACATAACGACTGAGAAGTAGGCTTAAATACATGTAGTGATCGTAATGTAGGCTAGATTACGATACAAAAGACAATAACAAGCCTACTTTTCAATATAACTACTGAAAAGTAGGCTTGATTACAATAATTCTGTTGATATAGTGAGCAGTTCTATGTAATCACCTCAAATACTGTCTTTATGACGTATTTATAATGATTCTGAATTCATAAAGTTCCTGTGATGGCACTATTGAAATAAGTGAAAGCAGATTAGCAGGAAGTTAAATAGGTGTGAGATTAACGCGGTTGGTAGAGTGATCTAATTCTTATTATCACCGTAGAATAGCTTTAATTGCGCCAGCATTTCGGCTTGAGAAGTATCGTGGGATGATTTTAATATCTTCATGCAGAGGTTAAATACGTTAAACATTTGTCCTTTAGTCAAATCAAAGTAACAAAGCTGAGTACCATCTTGCCAATAGTTGAAGTAGGTTTGCTCTTTCCCTTTACTGTCTTTTATTCTTTTGACAATAAGTGAGGTTTTATTGCCAGCTCCATGCCCAGCAACAACGAAATCTTCCTTATCCGGTAAAAAACCTAACGTGTGAGCCGCAAAGTTAGAAATATCAGCAAGTGAAAGTTGAATAGTTAATTTACTATCCCAATTAAAATCAGTTTTTGAATGAGGGCAAACATCATAGTTCAATGACATTTCGCCACTGGGCCTTTGTATTATCTGAAAGCAACATTTGATATTGGCCTGATAATACCTTATTGATTCAAGAAAATTACCGGTAGTATTAGACATAATACAAAACCCCTATTATTTTCAGATCTTCATCTATCCAAACTTTATTATCAGGCAAGGTAATTGACTCACTTTTAAACATATCGGCCTTACTATAAGATTTTAGTTGCGTAAAAGAAGGCATACCGTTTATTTGCCCATTGAGAATATAAGGTGTTGAGGCAGTTCGTTGATGCCGCTTAATTCCTTTGGCTACAAAGTTAAGCTCTATTACTGGAAAAGCTTGTCTACGTTTGAACCGGTGAATTGATACATATTTTCCACTACTGCATTCTTTTTCTAAGTGAGCCATTTTTAAATTCCATTGTGTATCTGAATACTCAACAGGTACTTTTTTACGTTTAGTCTTTATGTGCTTTTCAAATTCCGTAATGGTAAATATCTTGGGTGTGTTGCGAGTGGCCCAGTTAAACCAAACCGTTTTCACTTCATCAGATATTAATGATATTTCACGGTAGAGCTGTTCAGTGATAATTGATGCATCTATGCTGTGTATGAATTCACTTCGGGCAATGTTGTGATCTCTTCCTTCCTTAACTAAAGAATGAAGGGCTAATTTATCAGTGTTAATTATACGAACCAGTTCAGCTATCTTTTCATGGTCACATTTGATTGTTACGCATCCTGGTAATCGGAAGTTGAATATCGGTGATATTTCGTAGCCCTTGTGAAACTTACCCCAAGCATTAAGCGCACGATTGCAATGATGCCATTCATCAAGCATGTTAACTTCTAAAGATTCAATACCGCCATTCATACATTTAGCTTCATTTACGCGTAATATTTCCTCTATCTCAAAAGCCACATAATCAGGATTTTGAGCAGAAATAATATCTATAAGATCATGTATGTTTTCCTTAATGGAAGTTATTAACTGTCGCGCCATATCGCGGTCTTGCTTGGTTTTCTCTTTCGCTGTCACAGCCATATATATCTCAGTTTTAACCACTTACCGTGATAAAAAGTATAACCTAAATCTATTGTATGTCTACCCTATTATTAAGGGTTAACAACTATTGGAGTTTGCTGCTCTTTTCCTGCTAAACAAAGCGCGAAGCGGTTGCTCGAAGAGCGTTGGTTTTTTTCTTTTTTTACTTTATTTCTAATTTTCTTTTTTTCTGGCGGGGTTAGGCAAGAAGATTGTCCAATGTAGTACGCTCGTAGAGCGTAGGTAATCTTAGTTCTATTAAGTAGAGCAAGTAATAAGGTGGAGTAGGGCAGAGAGGTTCAGCGAGTACCTAATAATTCCACCTTATATTAATAGGGTAGACATACGATTATTGTGTTCTCACCAAAACTTACAATATATTATGTGATTGTCTGTGCGTACTATATTTTTTAACGGGGGATTACACGCAGAATTCACACACAACACGTACTTACTGTTAGCGTCACTATTTGCCGCATAAGCTTTGTTGCTCTTGAATAAAAGCTTCTTGGACCGTTAATGGGCACAAAACCCCTAAAAGAATAGAGCAGGGCTGATATCAAAGCGATTAGCTAATTTTTCAATGTGCTCTGCTGTTAATTTACGTTTCTCATTACAAATCATTGATACTGTGCTCTTGCCACCATTTTCTTGAGCAAAAGAAGTTGTATTTAATCCGTGTTGATCCATTAACAAACGTAACATCGAAGAGCCGCTGTTTAGATTTTCTATGCGTTGGTTAAACTCCGCTAATTCAGGGGAATTATTTTCATAATCTTCAATTTTAGCCCATAGAACATCAATCAATAATAAGTTGTTATCATAATCATCTGTTAATTCATTCATCAATTCTAATGCAGCTTCGTTTTCTTGTTCTGAATTAATTCCAGAAATAAAAGGCATTTCATTTTGAAGTTGTTGAGCAAGATCTGTTATATGTTGAATATTCATTACAGTTCCTTTTTTCTATAGCGTGTAGTTAATTTATCGTATTCTGCGTGGGTAACTATATGTTTTACGTACACACGGCTATGACGAAACTCAATAAATGCGATTAACCTTAAGTTATTACCGCCAATATCGATCACCCACCATTTATCTTTATATTTAAAATTATCTAAAGAGGGTGTTACTTTTTTTAATTCACTTGGTTCTTTGAATTTACCGCTATTAAGTAGTCTGTATAAATCCTCAATAGCATCTGCATCATTGGGGGATTTTTCTAGCTATTACGTGCATATATATATCTCAAAGGTTCGCAATAAGTGAACTCTGTTGAATACCAATCAATCATTATCGAGTAAATAACCATTCACTCCCCCTCTGGTTTAGGTCCATAAAAAACGTCTGTTTTAGAGGAAATATGACGATTTCAGAAACTCAGGTTTTCTACCTATTTATCGATTTTTATTACTTTGGCTATGTTCTCCATATCTACAGTACTAACGCCATAATTTTCAAATACAAGTTTCCATTTCAATAATACACTTTTAACATTATCTATAACTATTTCTGCTTGGTGCTGGGTTAAACCAAACTTTTTAAAGTGCCTAATAGCTTCATATATACTTGGTAGCATATCGTCATAACCTAGTTTCAATTGATGATATGATCCGTAAGTCATGGACGGTACAACGTCATAAGCGGGTGACAATTGCCAACCGTTGTCCTTGCATGTAAAGCTGAAGTTTCTAAGGTGATCATCGGTATTGTTCAATGCCCGATTAAAAAGCATTTGCCCGAAGAGTTGTTGCTTATCCTCAAGGGGCCTACATGAATATAAAGAGATCAGTTTAACAATGTCGTCATAAGAGGCTATAAATGGATCTGATTGATTGTCTGGGCTTTTAAGTAAAGCGTTTGCAGTTATTTGATGGTATCTGCCATGATTCTGGGTTACATCAAAACGCTCTACTAATAATACACTTTCTTCGTTAACGTGCTCTATTGTAGTTTGAGCTACAGATAATCCCGCCATTTCCATTAATTTCAAACAGGCATGTTCAACAGTGGCATAATCAAATTTATCCCCGTCTTTAGCAAATTTTGCAATATATGCTTTGTCATCATCGTGGACTAATACTTTTGGTCTTGCGCCACCAATGCTAGAGCCTCTTGCAAACATGGCGAGCTTGTACTGCTCAATTTCTTTGTCCGTTAACGTGCCAAGATCAATTTTTTTAGCAATTGATTGCAGCTCGAGTAAATCATTAATGCTACAACCTAAACCGAAAGAAATATCCGAACTGTCTTCACTAGAAAAATGAAGCGCACCAACAGTTGAATACTCCATCACCTTGAGTAAATCTGATATGGAAGGATAAGGAATGTTATGTATTCTAGATAATACCTTTTTACCCCATGAGTCCGGTAAAATATCATCAATGAATCCTGGGGCGGATTTATCACAATATAACTTAAAAACATTTGATGTCAGATGTAAGGTAGATGGATCTATAGGGTGTTTACCCTTTGAGAGATAATCCTTGTGGTACGCAAATTCAACACTATCTACTTGCTTTCTAGTGTTCTCTATTACCCCTGCAATACCACAACGGATAATGTCACCGGATGGTAGTTTGAATCGAACTTTGAATATGTTACTTACCACGTTGTAACCTTATCAATAATATTGAGTTCAAGTTCATTGTTGACAAATAATTCTTCGAGGTATTTCTTACGGCCAAGAATAGTTAGTACCTTGCAGACTGTTCCCCACGCAACCCCTTCTTTTCCAGCTTCAAGGTTTTGAATCGTAGTGAGGCCAACACCTACTCTAGCGGCAAAGGTCTTTTGGGTATCATTGGGGAATTTTCTTTTTCGGAGGGTTTGTATTTCCTTCCCTTTTTTTAAAAACCAATCATTATCCATAAGCCTTACCAATTAAAATATCTGTTATAGCAGGTATTATATATCATTAATTCAATTAATACCTGTTATTTCAGGTGTTAATTTTTGATTGTAATTAATGTTTTTAATAATTAAAGCTACCAAACATCTTGAATTATAGTGCCTCTCAAAAATTCATGCGCATTAAAATTTATTCTAGTCTGTTAATGATCCTATAGGCAGCGGGGGACTTATTACACTTTAAGCCCTATATTCCCGTTAAGGGGTTAATTCCTTTTTATTATCATACATCAATCAATTGTATAAAAAACAGGCTTAATAGCAATTTCGAGGGGATGGGCACAAAACCCCAATTACCTTGATAATGTTTAACTTCAGCTGTAAACATTGAGGCATCCACAGCCATAACGTAAGCGCCAGTACGTAAGCAAAACTGGCATCATAGAAGAGGGCAATTAAACTGCAAACATAAATAATCGTTCGATTACCATACCACACTCATGAAGTTTGCCGCAACAATAGGACCAAAGCTAGGAATTGACAGCAAAGCTTTATATCTTGGGTGCAATTTGCAAAGCGCTTTAATTTGACGGTCAATTGACTCAACACCCATATCTAAAAACTTTAAATCATCACCTAATCGATTAAGTAATCCACGAAGAACAAAAGAAGGCCCATTAGTGGCATCTTCTAAAACGTCTTGTAATTTACCATGTAATTTCACTCGCCCTAGAGGAAATATAACCCCATATTCTGCCGCAAGGCTACGTATTTGATTAACGGTCGCGTTACGATTTTGAACAAGGCGAGTTCGTACGCAACGTAATGCTTTTATGTCTTGTTGTTCAATACTTTTTACGGGAACGAAATGTATCCCAGGTCGAAAAGCCGCCTCACAAATAGCAAGTGCATCATTAGCATCGTTTTTTTGATTAGTGACAAATGGTTTTACATGCTGTGCGGGGGTAAGTTTAACTTTATACCCTAGCCCTTGAAATATTCGCCCCCAATGATGAGAAGTGCCACATGCCACCATGGCAATTAAAGTTCCTGCGGGTTATTGTCTTGTGCTGTGCAAGAACTTAGCTCTGGAAACCTTATAATTTCGCTGGATTGTATTATCTTTCAATAAAATGCATATTTGAAAAACATTTTTAGCTAGATCAATACCGACAACTTTAATATTCATGATGAACGACCTCATTAAATTTAACACCGATTCTTAAGCTTGGCTCAAAATGCCAAACTTTGGGTGCTAAGGTGTCCATCACATCATTACACTATTCATTATTTCTAATAAACCTAACAATAGTTAGGTTTATTCTTAACATTTTTTCTGCATAGTTATCTTAGGTTCTAATAACAATAACAAAGAAAGATAAGAATGACTGAAAAAATGAGTGCAGGTACTACGTACTTTGTCACACCACCCATACAGCTTTCGGCTACTTTTGGAAGTGACCTAGTTGTTAAGAATGGCTTTAGTGAAGATAAGCGACTTAATTTACGAATTTTGAAAGTATTTTAACTCTCAACAGACAACCGTCTAAGGTAGAAGTAATGTTATGTAATAAACTGATAAAAAACATATTAATTGGCACGATAGTTTTCGCAACGCCAATATCAACAACACTTTTTGCTTTTGAAAACACAAAAGTAAATGAAAAACATATCATTGAAAATATTAAATCGGGTAAAGACTGGCCAGAGCATGGCTTTGATTATAGTGGCTCCAGATTCAGCCCTTTAAAGCAAGTATCCGTGAAAAATGTAAGTGAGCTTGGGCTAGCTTGGTCTTACGATCTTGAATCTTCCCGTGGGATAGAGGCTACGCCAATAGTGGTAAATGGCGTCATGTATGTTAGTGCCTCTTGGAGTGTCGTACATGCGATGGATGCCAAGACCGGTAAAAAAATATGGACCTATGATCCCAAAGTTCCACGCGAGACCGCTGGAAAATCGTGTTGTGATGTGGTCAATCGCGGTGTTGCTGTACATGAAGGTAATGTATTTATTGGCTCATTAGATGGTCGTTTACTTGCTTTAAACGCTAAAACAGGAAAGCTGGTTTGGGAGCAAAATACAGTTATAGATAGCGACAGACCTTATACGATCACTGGGGCACCAAGGGTCTTTCGTGGCAAGGTAATTATTGGTAATGGTGGTGCAGAGTTTGGCGTAAGGGGCTACATCACAGCATATGATGCAAAAACTGGTAAGGAAGAGTGGCGCTGGTATACCGTACCTGGCGATCCGTCAAAACCATTTGAAAATGACGCCATGAAACAAGCCGCTAAAACTTGGGATCCTTCAGGTAAATATTGGGAAACTGGCGGAGGCGGTACTGTTTGGAATAGCATGGTATTTGATCCAGAGCTAAACTTAATGTATATCGGCGTGGGCAACCCCTCTCCATGGTCATTCCTTAAACGTAGCCCCGGCGGTGGTGATAACTTATATACTGGCTCGGTTGTAGCTCTTAATCCTGAAACCGGCGAGTATGTTTGGCATTATCAAGAAACACCAGGAGACAGCTGGGACTATACTTCTACTCAGGATATGATCCTTACTGATTTAACGCTTGATGGTAAGGTTCGCAAAGTGTTGTTGCATGCACCAAAAAATGGGTTTTTCTTTGTCATTGATCGAGTGACAGGTGAGTTTATTTCTGCTGAAAATTTTGTTGATGTAAACTGGGCCACAGGATATGACAAAGATGGTCGACCGATGATCACTGATGCTGTTCGAGATGCAACAAATCCATACGATATCGTACCGGGTCCATTTGGTGGGCATAACTGGCATTCAATGTCATTCAGTCCTAAAACTGGTCTGGCTTATTTCCCGGCACAGAATGTTCCAATAGCAATGTCAGAAGACCCTAACTGGTCTAAGCACGGTAGCAACAAACCGGGACAACCGATGAGTGGAATAGGTTGGAATACAGGTGTACTACTCAACCCGAGACCGCCTACTAGCAAACCATTTGGCCGTTTACTTGCCTGGGATCCAGTGAAGCAGAAAGAAGCTTGGCGTTATGAGCATGTAGCACCATGGAATGGCGGTACTCTAGTTACCGCTGGTGACCTAGTTTTTCAAGGTACTGCTGATGCACGGCTAATGGCTTTCCATGCGAAAACAGGAGAAGTGCTATGGGAATCGCCAATGGGTACTGGCGTTATTGCCGCCCCTATCACCTATGAATTAGACGGCGAACAATATATATCTATTGCAGCAGGCTGGGGTGGTATATTCGGCCTGGTTATCCGTGCCACTGAACTTGATACTCCAGGCACTGTTTACACCTTTAAGCTGGGCGCAAAGGCCAAAAAACCCGCATTTGTTGAATACCAAACGGGTAACCTTATCGAGGGAGTTAAATACAAGGCAGAAGATGTCGCAGAAGGGACCGCTTTATATGTCAGTAACTGTGTTTTCTGTCATGGCGTACCAGGAGTCGATAGAGGCGGTGTTATTCCCAATCTAGGTTATGTAAATAAACACAACATCATAAACTTAGATAAGATCGTATTTAAAGGACCTTTTATGCAAGCAGGAATGCCTGATTTTACTGGAAAACTTAGTAACTCAGATGTTGAAAAAATTAAAGCATTTATACAAGGAACTGCAGACGCAATACGACCTAAATAGCGATTAAGTATAACAATCACTGCTGTTTTATAATTATACGTGGAGACAGCAGTGAAATTTAACGAATTAGCAAGAATATTAGCTTTGTCTATGAGACACAAGGACGTGTCCACCATAAAAATTAAATCTTAATCTACTACTTTGCGAAATAACTATGAAAGAAATAACAGCAACATCGTTAAGTATTGCCCTTGTTGGCGCAATGGCTACTTGTTTCGGTGGTCTATTTGGTAAGTTGTCAGTAATCGGTGCTGGCTATATGACCAAGAAAGTTTAGGGAGTATGCAAATGTTTCAACAATTACCAATCTCTGTTTTCACAATGACATGTTTTTCTATGGTTAGTTGCTCTGCACTAGCAACAACGGAAAAAATTGAAAGTTCAAATCAAAGTAATGCAGTATCTGAGATTATTGTCGTAACCGGTAGCCATCAGCAATCCGGTCTTCTTACTTTAGCTGGCAATATTGATCGTATATCAAGCGAAGATATTGCCACAGTCAGCTCTGTTCACCCCAGTGATATACTAAACAGAGCAACAGGGGTTCATATTCAAACCAATAATGGTATGGAATCGTTACCTTCCTTACGTTCACCTGTTTTGACTGGCCCTGGTGCTGCGGGCGCCTTTTTATTCCTTGAAGATGGCATTGCTACAAGATCGGCGGGTTTTGCCAATAACAATGCTTTATCCGAATTGAACCTCGCACAAGCGAAAGAAATTGAAATTATCCGCGGCCCCGCCAGTGCCGTTTATGGCTCAAATGCGGTACATGGTGTGGTGAATGCGTTAACCAAAGCGCCCAGTGATAATAACAACGTGACATTCCTAGCAGGCCCTAATAAAAGTTACCAAGTCAGTGGTGCTGTTGGCCGTGAAATGGGCAAACATGGCGTTAGCGCAAATATTCAAGCCATTGACGATGGTGGCTATCGCGATAACAGTGATTTTCAATCATTAAAATTGGGTTTACGTCATGATTATGTTGATGGTAAAGACCAATTTAAAACCACTGTTTCAGGGTTTACCCTTGACCAAAAAACCGCTGGTTTTATTGCATCAGGTGATAACGGTGACGGCTGTTTCACTTCAACTTATGCATCTGAAGATTTATATAAAGATTCCAATGCGATGAAAAAGAACTGTGATGATGATGCTTATCGAAAATGGACATCATTACGTATTGCTACTAACTGGCAGCGCGAGTTAAGCGATACCACCAGTTTAAGCCTAACGCCTTATTTCCGTATCAATGAGATGGAATTTAGACAACATTATCTGCCCTCTAGAGCCATTGAAGAAAATAGCCATTACAGTCTTGGTATGGCCAGTAATTATAATTGGCAAGTGGATGACCAATTAGCCTTAATTATGGGGGTTGATGTTGAATATACCAAAGGCGAATTAACCGAAACACAAACCAAAGCTGACAGTTTTGGTTTTGGTAAAGCGCGCCAACAAGGTTTACATTTTGACTATGAAGTTGAAGCTACCACCATAGCCCCTTATATTCAAGGCGACTGGCAGTTAAGTGAAAACTTAAAACTCACCGGTAGTGTACGTTTTGACTCAACAGAATATGACTATGATAATTTAATTGCTGATGGCACAACAAAAGCCGATGGTAGTTCATGCGTTAATAACAGTGATGCGCCAGTGGCTTGTTTATTCCAGCGCCCTAGTGATAACAAAGACAGCTTTGATAATACCAGCACCAAGTTAGGTTTTAATTACCGAATAAACGGCGATATGGCAGTATTTGGTGATTGGTCACAAGGCTTTAGAGCACCACAAACCACCGATTTATACCGTTTGCAAAACCAACAAGTGATTGGTGAATTAGACTCTGAAGAAATTGACAGTAGAGAACTCGGCATCCGCGGTGTTAGTGCCAATTTAACCTATGAAGTGGTGGGTTATTACATGACCAAGAAGAACTTTTTCTTCCGTGATGCCCGAGGTCTAAATTTCACGGATGGTGAAACCTCTCATCAAGGTGTTGAGTTAGGGTTGAATTACGACATTTCAGAACAATTTAATATTGCCGTTAACTATAGTTATGGCCAACATGAATATGAATTTGACCGTGAAAACAGCGGTGTCGTTAAGGGCAATGAAATTGATACCGCCCCAAAACACCTGGCCAATGTTCGTTTTGGTTGGCAGCCTACGCAAAACAGTCAAGTGGAATTAGAATGGTTACACATGGGTGAATACTATTTAGATCCTGCCAATGAACATGAATATGCAGGGCACGATTTATTACAGTTAAGAGGCTCATTACAAGTGAATAACAATATCAATTTATTTGCGCGTATTGAAAACTTAACCGATGAAGAATATGCCAGTCGTGCTGACTTTGCGTTTGGCTCATACCGATTCTTTGGTGGTCAATCGCGCGCATTACATATTGGTGCCTCTGTCTCTTTTTAACTATAGATAGTTTACTTCTTATCCCATTGGAATTTTTTGCAAAAACCGACTAACTTTATTAGTCGGTTTTTTGGTTACATTGTAACTTCAACTAGAGGTGTTTATGAGCAAAGTCAGGGAAGTCCACTAGGGTATTTGAACAAAACAACAACGTTCCCTTTCCTTCAATTTATATCTGCTATAATTATATTTCGCTCTAAAGGTTGTGTGTTTTATGGGTTCTGTCGCAAATAGAGGGAATAGTTTATGATCTAACTATTATTGATCACTTCTTATCATTATGACCCTCAATTTTTCAGGCAGACATTATCC
>OJEX01000123.1_pt1 | contig 20147 bp, 19 predicted proteins | sample 1593971 | NCBI WGS metagenome assembly OJEX01 (sample SAMN05416775, study PRJEB24817) | seawater metagenome | isolation source: Sea water | place: Canada:Atlantic | collected 2013-11 | reverse complement strand
CATCTAAAATCACATCAGGCAACACTACTACAAACGGTTCATTACCTATAATAGGGCGCGCTTTTAATACCGCATGCCCAAGACCTTTCGCCTCACCTTGGCGTACATGTAATATAGTGACACCTTTTGGGCAAATGGCTTGAATTTCATCTAATAATTGGCGTTTAACGCGATTTTCTAACGTTGTTTCCAATTCAAAAGATTTATCAAAATGATTTTCAATGGCATTTTTAGAAGAATGCGTAACTAACACTATCTCTTTAATACCTGCCGCAACACATTCATTGACGATGTATTGGATCATAGGTTTATCAACAATAGGTAGCATTTCTTTTGGGATGGCTTTTGTAGCTGGGAGCATACGAGTGCCAAGACCAGCTACGGGGATTACTGCTTTCATGATTACAACGTCCTTTGTCTTTTATGTTTTATAAAAATATTTATACCAAGCGACAAGCTCTGCTCAGCATAAGCTTGATATACATCAACTAGTTGCATTTCGCGAAAGTTATTTTTCGCTTCAATGCCTAATCACTTCCAAATAAGTCACGGGTATACACTTTATCAACTACATCAATTAATTCATCAACCATTCGGTTAGAAACAATCACATCACTCATAGCCTTAAACTCAGGTAAATCTTTAATCACTTTTGAATGATAAAATTCATCTTCTTCCATTACTGGTTCATATATTACAACTTCAATCCCCTTAGCTTTAATTCGCTTCATAATACCTTGAATTGATGATGCTCTAAAATTATCGGATCCCGCTTTCATAATTAATCGATAAATGCCTACAACTTTAGGGCCTTTTGCAATAATTGAATCAGAGATAAAATCTTTACGTGTGCTATTAGCATCTACAATGGCACTAATAATGCTATTAGGCACATCTTTATAATTAGCACGTAATTGCTTTGTATCTTTTGGCAAGCAATAACCGCCATACCCAAATGAAGGATTGTTATAATGATTCCCTATACGTGGATCTAAACTCACGCCTTCAATAATATGGCGAGAATCTAAATCATGCACTTCAGCATAAGTATCAAGTTCATTAAAGTATGAGACCCGCATCGCTAAGTAGGTATTCGAGAATAACTTAACGGCCTCTGCTTCCGTAGAGCGGATGAATAAAACATCTATATCTTCCTTCCAAGCACCTTCAACTAAAAGCCCTGCAAATTTACGAGCACGGTCTGAATCTTCACCAACAATAATACGTGAGGGATAAAGATTATCGTGAAGTGCTTTGCCTTCACGTAAAAATTCAGGAGAAAAAATCAAGCCTTCACAGCCTAATTCTTCTCGAATACGCGCAGTATAACCAACAGGAACAGTAGATTTAATAACCATACAAGCAGATGGGTTAATAGCCATCACATCTTTAATAACAGATTCCACTGAAGAGGTATTAAAGTAATTAGTTTCGGGGTCGTAATCAGTTGGTGTTGCAATAATTACATAGTCAGCCCCCGTATAAGCAGCCTCTTTATCTAAAGTAGCCTTAAAATTTAGGTCACGATTAGTTAAAAATTCTAATATTTCTGTATCTTCAATGGGAGATTTACCCATATTTAGTAAATTGATCTTTTCAGGGATAATATCAACGGCAACAACTTCATTGTGTTGCGCTAATAACATCGCATTTGATAAGCCGACATATCCTGTTCCAGCAATTGCGATTTTCATATTAAAACTCGATTTAAGTAAAAATTATTTTTGTGCCAAGGTAAGCACAGAAGATATAGCTGAAGTTGTTTTCTTTACTTCATTTAAAGTAAGAGTTGGGTGTACCAGGAACATCAAACTTTTTTCACCAAGTTCTTTGGCTACAGGCAAGCTAGCGCCAGGTCTAAATTCGCTATCATCAAACGCTTTTTCTAAATACACTTCAGAACAAGAGCCTTGCATGCAAGACACACCTAAAGCATTTATCTCCGCAATAATACGATCTCTATTCCAGCCATCTGCTAATAACTCCGGACGAACAAATACATAATATTTATAATTAGCATGCTCCATATATTTAGGCACTGTTGGTACGCGTATACAATCAAAGTTAGAACACGTATCGGCGATTATATCTGCATACTTACCACGAGTTTTAAACCAATAAGGCATACGAGTAAGTTGAATACGCCCAATTGCCGATTGCATTTCAGTCAAACGCCAATTTGTACCGAATGATTCATGTAGCCACCTGAAACCAGGAGGGTGTTCTTGATTATAAATAGCATCCCAGGATTTACCGTGATCTTTGTAAGCCCACATTTTTTTCCATAATGACTCATCATTACAGGTAACCATTCCACCTTCACCACCAGTTGTCATAATTTTATCTTGACAGAAAGACCAACAACCTACATGACCTATAGAACCAACAGATCGGCCTTTATATTTGGCACCATGTGCTTGTGCACAATCTTCAATAACACATAAATCATTTACACCAGCCAGAGCCATTAATTCATCCATTTCACATGGAAGACCGGCTAAATGAACAGCAATAATAGCTTTGGTACTCGAACTTAAAACCTCACTAACAGTATCAACATTAATGTTTTGCGAATTATCATCTACATCAGCAAACACAGGACAAGCACCAGCAGTAACAATTGCAGAAGCTGAAGCTAAAAATGTACGTGAGGTAACAATAACTTCATCAGACTCAGAGCCACCATTTCGAGCACCGATGCCTAAAGCAACCAACGCTAAATCTAAAGCAAGAGTACCGTTACTTAATGCTATTGCAAATTTACTATCAGTATATGTGGCAAATTCACATTCGAATTCGCGCCCTTCTTGCCCAGTCCAATAATTAACTTTATTTGATAATAAAACTTCAGATACTTTATCGGCTTCTTCTTGAGAAAAAGAAGGCCATGGAGAAAGATTTGTATTTAACATATTATTTAACCACTGTTTTATAAATATAAGATAGATCTTTTAGAAAGGAATACTCATTGATGTATTTTGTATTAATTGTAACTTTATCAGGCCAAATCACTTCATCATTATATTTTTTAGCATCCGACATTTTACTTAATAACTCTTCTTCATTTTTATACTTTAAAGATGCCGGCCCTGTAATTCCAGGCCTAACATCAAGAATCACTCTATCTGGACCGACTAAAACATCAGCATAGCCAGAAACATCCGGTCTTGGTCCCACAAAACTCATCTGTCCCATTAAAACATTTAGCAATTGGGGCAATTCATCTATTTTATATTTTCGTAAAAAAAGACCTGACTTAGTTATGCTCTTCGTTACGTCTGCTGTTATTGAAGATCTTGTTATTGTTGAGTTGTACATTGTTTTTATTTTGAATACATGGATAAATTTGCCATGTTTACCAATTCTTTTTTGAATAAAAAAACCATTACTTCTAGTTTCTATAGACGCTATAATCCAAGCTAGTAAGATAAAAGGAAAAAAAACAAATAGCCCAACGCATGAAGAAAAAACATCAAATAATCGTTTATAGAAACAATCTAATTTTGTCACTTATACATTCTCTTTTTAAGTGCGTTAAACACATATTGAATAAAGTAATATGAACTTTTGATTATACTAAGATTCAAATGATTCCGGTAAACAGCCCACACCTCTTTACTAGCTTTCCATTTATTAGCGGTATTCGAAGTATCAACCAAACGATAACTGGCTAAAGTATCATTAATACCTTCAGCTTTATCAATAGTTTTTAATAAGTCTGCCCATAGCGCCATATCATGACTACTTCTTAAATTGGGCATCTGAATACTAGGTAATTTTTCTGAGTCCAGCATAACTGTCAAACAACCAATAATAGTATTACCTAGGTATTGGTTATACGTTAGCGTTTTAGGGACTTTAATAGAGCCATATATTTCCGTGCCATTATCACTACACACTTCATAGTCGGTATAGCTAAAGGCACAGTTATTCGCCTGCATAAACGCCACTTGAACCTCAAGCTTATTTTTTTTCCACATGTCATCAGAGTCAAGAAATGCGATATAGCGACCTTTTGCATTTCTTAATGCATGATTTCTAGCTTCTGCAGCACCTACATTTTTTTCTAATCGTACAAGTTTGAATCGTTCATCGGGTAATATAGTTTCTATAAAATCAGCACTGCCATCAGGTGAACAGTCATCAACAATTAACATTTCGAAATCACTAAACGTTTGATTAAGCACTGACTCGATAGTAGAACCAATATATTTTTTGGATTTATAACTTGGGGTTATAATAGATACTACAGGTGCGGTCATTACTGCCCTCCCTCTATTTTATTGTGATTGTGATGATAAATATAATGAGAAGTTATTACCAGAAAAAAAGTAAATATCTCTGTAAAAATAGTTACATTACTCATCGTAAAAAAGAACATAGCCAAAGACAGTGGAAATAAAAAATTCCCACTCTTATTTTTAAAATATAAGATAGCCGTCGAACGGAATAAAAAAAACCAGAACATAAGATAAATAGATAAGACAAAAACCCCACTTTCAAGCCATATACCTAATATAGCATTATGTGTAGAGTGATAGCCCCGATAATCAACGAATAGCTCTCGAGATTGGTTCAGTCCATACCCCATAATTGGCCTATCTGATATGTATTCAATTGTTTTCCACCATAATTCGAATCGCCCACTACCTGAGCCAAGGTGATTAAGTCTTTCTTCTACAATAGAAAAAACATATGTGCCATCAGCTATATAATAAAATATAGCTAACACCGAAACTGACATTAATATCACAAAAACCATTTTAATTAATAATCGTCGTTGCCGAACAAAATAAAAAAATGTAACAATCAGCATAGCTACAATTGTAGTGATGGACATTGATAATAGTATGCTAATAATAATCAACAATAGAAAAACCTTAGACTTTGCCACGGAGTCACTAAATAAAACTAAAGAATAACCGATTATAATGAAAAGACCGAAATTGTTTGGACTATCAGCTATCCCTCGAAGACGAGGCCTGACATCTTCAAACAATACTCCAAAAAGAGCTCTAGATGCATAACCGACTCCTTCTGGTTGCATATCTAATATAAAAAAACAGTACAATCCCAGAACATAAAACAATAAAGAGAGTACAACAAACCAAAAATAAAATTTTAGAAGTAAAGTTTCAATTGAAAACGCATAAGAAAAAACGACCCTATAGACGAAATACATCAATAGCAATAATAGACTCCCGATAAAAAGACTTAAAGAAGTGTTCAAGTTATCAGCATAGAAAATAGAGCATAAGTTAGATATTAAAAAGAAAAACCAAAAAACTTCATAAACACTGAATTTATACAGGGTCACTGTCGAAGCTTTCATAAGAATAAAAAGTGCGCCAAACAGAATAAAGACCATGTATAACTTCACAGGAGAAATAAACTCAAATACAATGAACTGTTGATAAAACAAAGTAATAAGTGACAACGGTAGGATGTATTTATTTAAAAAAGAAACCATTTATGTTATCAACACCTTTTATAGTTTTATGAGGATATTCAATATATTTTTGCATACTAATATTTTAATAGTTAACTGGCAGGCTAAGTGCCTTAAACTTAGAATTCGGCAATATTCTAATTTTTCAAAATTATATAAAACGAATAAGCCGCCCCTTTATTTTGTCGTTCTCCTTTTTAATATGCAGAAAAATTAGAATTAAATACTCGATATACCAGAAGAATTAACTTGAGATTTTTTCAATTGCATAAATATTAATAATATCACGATTCCCCATGATGCAATAGTCGCAAGAGGTGCCCCTACGGCTCCAAAATCATTGATAAATATGTAATTCAATCCGCAGTTCAGAAATGAAGCAATAAGGGTGAACTTAGCGATAACCCCCGTTTTTTTATCGTATAGCAAGTAATTGGATAATAAAAAATACCCCCCTTGTGCTAAAAATGCTAATGCTATTGGTAACACTAAGGACTGAGCATTAATATATTCGGGAGAAACTAGCATTGGAAACAAGAACGGAGTAACCAAAAAAAGTCCCAATATTACAATAATAAACAGCATAAAAATAAGTAGTGAAGACTTAACCGTTGCACTAACTTTTATCCCATTAGATAACTGTCGAAAAAGTGTCTGACTCCACACTTGATTAATAGAATAAAAAACGATGTAGGTGGTGGCACTAATTTGAAATGCTGCAGCGTAAAGACCTAAATCCAAATCACCTAAAATAAGACCAATAAAGAATCGGTCACCCATAGATATTAATGTAACTCCTAATACATGTGGGATGTATTTTCCTCCAAAAGACAAAACATCTTTAATTACCTTCAGATCCAAAGTGTACTTAAATTTTAACTTCTTATAATGATTTGAAAATAGAACGATAAAAACTAGACTGTAAACGAGATAATATACTGACCAAATATAAAGCCAATTTCTTACTTTTAAATTCCAAATAACAAATATTGAGATCATTATTAAAGAAGAAGTGAGGAATTGGGCAAGAAAAAAAGCACTAAACTTTTCTCTATACCTTAAATCTACCATAGCAAGATCACTGCAAAGTTTGAACAAAGCAAAAACCGGAAAAAAGTAAATAATAGTTGTTCCGAACCCGCCTATATCTTCCTTCCCTGAAAAAGAGAAAAACAAAAACAAGACACATTCAAATAATAAACATAATAAAAGTGTAAGCGTTAATCCTCCACTTAACAGCTTATCTCTATTAGCAGGATCTAGCGTGTAATAATTAACACCATAATTAGTTGCTAAACTCATACCTACAAAAGGTATAAAAAATGCAATAATTATTTGGGCCATAGCTAACAATCCAAAATCGCCAACTGAGATAAGGGATGTTGTAAAAGGTAAAGTGATTAATGGCACACCGGCAACAATCGCATTACCTGCAAAAACCAGAAGTACATTTTTAATTTTTTTCATAAATGTTGAAAACTAGAAAAGTGATAGACTGTAAATAAAAGAATTAGTAATTTAACCTCGAACACACCACTATAAACCGCCATATTTAGAGTTATCCAACTATTCATCTAAGGCTCTGTTGTAGACTATTGTTGTTACCTGCCCAAAGGCTTATAGCTAAAGGGCTGTCAGCACATTCAGAATTTAAGCGTAAATCCTTTGCAAGTACCTATGCATAAGGTCTGTAGCTAACTTTGATTAATACGACAACAGTGTTCTACAACAGAGCCTCATCTAAACAGATTACTTTACAAAATTTTTCATAATATGAATACACTAATTCAAGTTCTTTATCTTTATCTTTATCTTTATCTTTAAATTTAAATGATATTACTTCTAAATCTGGATAGATAATTTTAGCCGTTAATAGAGAGGCTGTAAAAAAACCGGCTACTAGTACAGGCTTAGTTTTCATAGTAACAAGATCTAATTCTGAAGGCAGAGCTGTTCTACGTACCTGAAATCCAATTTTTTCATACGCCTTAAAATTAGACGAATCTTCCCCTCGGTGCGGAACATAGCAAACATCAACTCCGCCAAGTATATCAAAAATTTTATCAAGATAAGCGCAATATTGTTCCTTAGTAAAGATCCCTACTTCAATGTACTTAGCACCATAAAATATAGCACCACTTTGAAGTCGATTAGAAGGAGATAAAGATTTAATACAGTCAAATTTATTACTCATAACTCTATGTTTGACACAAAGAGGCTCTAATTCAAGACAAGTATAATAATCTAAAACATAATTTCTTTTTACATTTTCACTTAATCTATGGTGATAAACTAAAGTAGCAACGCCATCATCTAAAAGGATCATGGGACAACGCATCTTTCTAAAAATAGTTAAATATTTACTTTTGTAGGATCCCACATAGATATTTTTAAAACCAAATCGCAATATCAGATAAGCGAAACGAACAAAAAAACCGAGAAAACCATTAACTTCTGAAATATTGCTTTTGTCTGTTATATAATTATTTACTTTGTAAAAAGCTAATACATTTCTAATTTGTAGGTCATTAAATTCCTGTCCATTAAAACGAACTACCATCAGCCATTTTCTCTGATTATGGTTAATCGACTCAATAGCATTAATGACCTGTCCAGGCGATTCTACGTAATATTTATCCATTACTTTCTCACTTCAAGTAGAAGATTAACATTCATCGAATTTATAACCGGCCATTTTTTCGTAATAATGAAACAACAATACTTGCTCCTCAATACTACATAACAACTCATCGTTACCTAACAAAAACGCTTCGACTTGCTTATAAAGTCCTGGTTTATATTTTATATCTAGAGAGTTATCTATTTCAACATTTATACACGGGATTGTTCCACGCTTTTGAACCTGAAGAGCTTCCATTGGTCGAAAAATATAACGATTCTCTTTCGTCAGCATTTCAACAGACCAACGCCCTGCTGATTCCCAATTGGCTGCATAATTAAATAGGGCACCTGACTCGCTTACACCCGCACCAGAAAACACTGATGCTGCTGGATGCCATTTTAATTGTCCCTGGACGAAACTAGCTAACTCTTTTGGTTTACCGCCAAGGAAAAACGCTAAGTCGGCTACATGAGTTGAATTAGCTAAGAACCACTTTTCTAATACATCTTTTGGCTTATCAATATTTTCAATAATATGGGCCCACTCAGTTAATTCAAAGTTGAATGAGGTTACACCACCTTCTGCTTTAATACTCTCTCTTGCCGCAATGACTGAAGAGAAAAACCGTCTGTTGTAGGCAATATACACTTTACAAGAGTTCGCTTCACTGCGCTGATATAATATATCTATTTCAGATTGAGTCATTCCACCTGGTTTTTCAACCAAAATACTCTTCACTCCAGAGTCAATAAGCGTCAAGGTTGTCTCATATAATTGAGCGACACCAACACTGACAATTGCCGCTTCAGGCAATACTGGATCAGACTTTAGAAACTGCTCTAGCCCACCTTGAATAACCTTTTTTCCAGTCTTACCCTCAAATTCTTCAGCGGAATTTACCCCACGGCCAATCACTAAATAATTATATTTTTGAGCTTCAATAACTTTCGCATAGTCTACAGACATAAGGCCGGAGCCAATTAACCAAATCATTATTTTTTCCTAAATCAGGTAATAGGACAAACGTCCAGCTTCTTATTGAGAACCGCTGACATGTGAGTTAGCAATGCTGTAATAAAGGGAATATGCAGTTCGCATGATTGCCCGAATGGTGTTAGACCGCAATGATTCGATGCAAGCAATTCATCAACATTACCGCCTGTTAGTTGGCTTTGAAATAATGGTGTGTGTGTGAACTGTTCTTCATCTTCGTCAAGACTTTTCGTCCAAGTACCTCCCACTTCATTCACAACATATTTAGCCTGACCATTTTCAATCGACACCATAACCTCAGGGGTATTACTTCGACCACTTTCAATCATGAGCGAATGCTTTCCTGCGATAAAGTTTAGTTGGCCTGTCGTTTCATAAAAGCCAGCTCGCTTACTTTCAATAAGTTCAGGGTCTAGCTTTGATTCAGTGAGTTCTAGCGCTGAGTTATCAACCAAATAAGCAAATACATCAAGGAAATGTACGCTATTACATGCCATTCCCCAAGCATGACCACGGACAGTCATATGAATAGGTTTCGATACATCTAAATATTGCTTCAATGCAGTATACGTTGGAAAGAGACGGCGCGGACAGTTAACCCACCCCTCTGTCTGCGAGTCACTTAATAGTTGAGTGACTTCAGTGTATTCTACAAGCTTTTGAAATAAGACCTTTTCAAAAATTATGTGTTTCACTTGGTTCATCAAAAGTAGTTGCTCAGTTACTTTCGCACGAACTTGAGCCGCTGTAGCGATAATGCATACATCTATAGACTCATGTTTAGGGATATGTTTTGTATAACTCACAGTAGAGTTTGTATTTCCATACTGAACCTGATCAGCTCTTTCTTGAGCTATATTAAGTGATTCTTGAGAGGGATCAACAACGGTAATATTGAGTTCATTCTTGCTAAGTAGCGTACCTTGTAGGTGTCTGCTACCTAACTGGCCAGCACCAATAATTAAAATGTTATGCATTACTTTCCTTATACTTCAAAATTGTTTCAGCCAACAGAAAATCTAATTCGTGGTCAATATCTACAGAACTTTCATTATCCATTACATAAGCAAAAATGTTTGACGATAAAAACAATGTATTTTCTTCGTAAAAGCGGCTGACTTTCGATAAATAGATAGCTCCATTTAAACGATAGGATAAAGGAAGGTCTTGACTACGAGTGTTTTTAATTTCGTCTTTTATAAATTGTCCCATAGACATGTCTTCAGGTAGTGTATTTGCCCACAATGGTGAATGCTCACATTCACAAACAGAAACTACAGCATCAGCTTCCTTTGACTTTAATAACGCGATCGCTTGCTCATTATGCTTTTTGTTACGCATCGGCGATGTAGGCTGTAGAAGTAAAACATAATCAAATATTTCACCCTGACTTTTATAGTAATTAAGCGCATGTTCAATCACAACTGAGCTCGAACTTGTATCCGTAGCAAGCTCTTTAGGCCGCAAAAATGGTACTTCTGCACCAGACTGCAATGCAATATCCGCAATTTCTTGGCTATCGGTACTAACCATAACACGACTAATATCATCAATTCCTAATGCTGATTCAATAGTCCACTGAATTAGTGGTTTACCATTAAGCACTTTTATATTTTTTCCTGGTAATCTTTTACTACCACCTCGTGCTGGGACTATTGCTAATATTTTTATCATCATAATCCCAGTGTAAGAATATCAACTTGGGCTTTTTTAAAGTCATCCAATCTTCCGATATCTAGCCAGTATTCATGAAAAGGAAACATAAACACTTTACTATCAAGGTGCCTTTCCAACAGTGTTGGCATATCAATTTTTTCATTCTCTCCAACACTTTCAATTATGTCTCGACCTATTACATAGATACCTGCGTTCACATGAAATCGCTGTATCGGTTTTTCAATCATACTTTTAATTTGATGACCTTCATTTTCGATAACACCAAAGGGAACTTGGTACTCATACTCTCGAACACACATAGTGGCATTAGCTTCATTATCATTATGGAAGGCTAACAAATCTTCAACATTAACTTTTGTTAATACATCCCCATTAATTACAATGATAGGTAAATCAGGTAATTCCTTTGGTAGTAATCCCAAAGCTCCGCCAGTACCTAAAGGAGTATTTTCATGAACATAATTAATGGTAACTCCCCAATCATCTCCATTGCCAAAGTAGTCTCTGATCATTTCAGGTAAATAATGAGTGGAAATATAGAAATTTTGAAAGCCTGCTTTTACAAACCCTAATAATACTGTTTCCAATATTGGTTTATCACCAACTTTTAATAAAGGCTTTGGACAGTTATCTGTTAATGGCTTTAAACGGGTACCAAAACCACCAGCCATAAGAAAAATAGGGTTATCATATTTTATTTTGTGTATAGCTTGATGCAGAGTTTCTAAGCCAATAACTTTCCCATCTTTTACTCTTGGAATGGCAAATAACTCTTTCTCATCCATGAGCTTTAAGATTTCTGCTCTAGGGGCATGTTCTGGTACCATAGTAGGCTTTAAAAACATTACTTCAGAAATAGCGGTGGATAGCGGTTTATTCTGAATCAATGCCCTACGAATATCACCATCAGATACTGTGCCAAGTAAAAACTGATTACTATCGACAACTAATGCAAGCTTTAATGCCTCTTTATCAATAATCTCCAAAACTTCTTGAATACTTGCTGATGGAGGGACCAAAATATTTTGCCAATTATGACTCATGCTAATTTACAACCTTTAATTTACAATCTTAGTTTACAATCTTTAATTACATAATTATTTAAGTTTATTTTAAACTTAAATAATATTTATCAAATTTAACTTCATTGTTTTCTTGCAAAAATTTTCTATACTCAAACTCTTCACTTTTAGTATATCCATTACTCAAGAAGTTTTTAATTGAACCAAAATTATTCTCAGCAATCCAACCTATAATATATTCTGCATCGGTTAGATATTTTTTAGAGTATGCTACTGCATAGTTAATTAGGATTTTTCCTAAACCTTTTCCGGCAAAAGAACTTAATACACCATGAGCTGTTTCTGTTGTTTTATTTTTTTTACAAAAATCAATTGCCACATAACCAGCAATATCACCTTCAATATATAAAAAAATAATTGTTCTGTCTTCTCGATCTAACTCATTTTTATAATGTTCTTTGAACGCTGCATAATTTGGTGGCGAATCAAACCCAGACCAAAAAATGTTATTCGGTTCTGATTTTAACTTATAGAAATCATCAAACTTATCAATATCAGCTACTATAAAATCGCATACTTCCATCATTTTCCCTCTAACTTAATTATTAAACTACATACTTTTTTTATATCGGTCGAACTGTACCTTGAATCAACAGGAATTGAGATAATAGATTGGCTTAATACATTATCAACTAAATTACACACTGGCCAATGAACAGCTAAAAAAACATTAAATTCCATCAACTTCTGACGAACAACATCTCTATTATTAAGCAATAAAGGTGCAAAGGAATAAAATTTCGATTTGATAGGAATTGAATAGTCGGCTAATAAGTCATTTATCTGTTGGTAGTTTCTTTGTCTAATGTTTCGCTCTTGCTCAAGCCGATTAAAGTATTGAATCGCAGCAATTATACTATCAGCACTTGGACTATAAATACCAAAGTTGCTAGATAAAATAGCTTCAGCCTGACCGAATTTATCCAGATATTTTTTTTCACTGCCCTGCTGAAAATTTAAATACTCATGTTTGAGATTTTTTGCTCGGTATTTCATTACTGAAAAACCGGACAGTGCAGTTTTGATGACTGATGCTAATGGCGCATTGCTATACAATAAACTAAAGTCTGCGACATGGGATATTTTACGTAAGCTGTTAAATGAGAACCATAATTGGTCTCGCTTTAAAATTTCTGGGTATGGTGAAAAGACATCATCAACAATTAAACACCCATGGAATGAAGTACATGTTTTAGCAAATGCGTCAGTGCTTCCACCAAAATATTTAATTAGATACACAGCATCATACTTTTCAATATTATCTGGTAACTGAAAGTCTAAATTTCTCTCCACGGAATAGAAGTCAAAGGTTACTTGATACTCTTGTAAGATATCAATAATAACCTGACAAAGGAAGTCAGGTAAAAGAATGTGCTTATTTCTTAAATTTGCACTTTCAATAATCAACCGTAAAGATGAACGCCCAGAGTTAGTCACCTCTTGAAAATAATTAAGTGGTGCAAGCTCCTGTTCGCCTCCAATATAAAACATACTAATATTTCACATCAAAAAACGATTTAGTGCGTAAAGTTTCTAAATCAATGTTTTTTAACGTTTCGACAACTAATCTTGAACTATCACCATCACCGTATGGATTAACTACTTTGGATAATACATCCAAATATTCACTCGTATATATATGCTTCAAAGCCGCAACTATTTCAATTGTGTCCGCGTTAACATCAATAACACTATCGGCACTAATTCGGCCTTTCTGGCGGTCTCCAATGTTTATGCTTGCCACCTTAAAAGTTGGAGCTTCTACCACCCCACTAGACGAGTTTCCGATAACACCATCAATATAATATAAAGCTGATAGATAGCGTAATTGCCCTAGTGACATAAATGCAATGGCTGTATTTTTGTTTTTCTCTACATAACTATCAATAATATGATTAATTGCACGCCCACCAACATCAGCATTAGCTTTAGTAAAAATTAACAAAGTATCTTCTAACTGATCTAATGCCTGCAATAACTTCCTAAAATTAATTTCGTTTATTTCACTCGACTGTGTTGTTTCGGGGTGATAGGTAATTAACAGATTTTTTTTATCAAGTTTTCGATCAATAGAAATTTCAAATTCTTCTTTAGACATAAAATTCATACGTCTAAAGTTGTCAAGACCAACCTCACCAACATTGAATACTGAACTCGGTTGTTCACCCATTTGAATTACACGCCGTGCATATTCATATATTGCTGTAAAATGAATTTGGGACAGTTTCGTAACACTATGACGGATAATTTCATCAATAGCACCTTCGGTTATTTCACCACCATTGAGATGTGCAACAGGTATACGAGCTATATTTGCTGATGAAACTATGGGTAATAGTTCATAACGGTCACCTAGTACTAATACAATATCTGGTGCTAATTCATCAAATGCTTCAGCAAAACTAATTTGCACTAGTCCCATACTTTTACTTACGCCGACAGCAGAATCGGATGATAATAATATTTCAATAGTCTTATTAATATGTCTTTTATCATTTCTGATTTGTTCTATGGTGTAACCAAATTCAGGAGATAAATGAGAACCTGTCACTATCAACTGTAAAGTAAGAGATTCATCGCTTTGAATATCATCGAGTAAGCATGTTAATAAACCATATTCAGCTCTAGTTGCTGTAACAACACAAATTTTTCTTGTCACTAAATAAGCTCCCCTGCTTTATATGATTTTTTAGCTATTGAATTAACTAACTCATCCCAACGTATTGGAGATATACCTGTACCAGGTCGCTTAATATCTAACATTTCTGCGGTTATTAATTGGCCGACAGATATGTCACAACCTGCAACCAAACTTTTTCGTACGATATTACGATTATCAAATTCTGTTTTGGTTGGAACCTTCCAACCGGTACCAAGTGCCAATTCAATACTTCGAATAGAATGTACCATTTCCTTTAATTCATTAGGCTCTAAACTTGCTTTATGATCAGGTCCAAGCATAGTTTTATCAAGGGTGAAGTGTTTTTCAATAATGCTAGCACCCATAGCTACGGCTGCTATAGGAATTTCTATTCCAAGTGTGTGATCTGAATAACCAACACTTACACCAGGAAATGAATTTTTTATTGTATTCATAGCATTCAAATTAACATCTTCGCTTGCCGTTGGATAATCAGTTGTCGCATGTAAGATAGTGAGATTAGTCAATAAAATACCAGCTTCAGTTAACGTTGATATAGCATGCTCCACTTCTGATAAATACCCCATACCAGTAGATAAAATAATAGGCTTATTAAAGGACGCTATATGACGCAAAAAAGGTGTATTAGTTAATTCACCTGATCCAATTTTAAAGATATCTTGTAGCTCGTCAAGAAATGTCGCACTTTGTTCTTCGTCTGGCGTTGAGAGAAATAATATTTCTTTCTCGTCACAATATTCTTTAAGACCACGAAAATCTGCATAGCTTAATTCAAGACGCTTCAGCATTTGAAATTGTGACTCTACAACTTGAGTATTTTCTTTTTGATATTCTGCCATTTCGGCATCTTCAGTGACTAGTAGCTCAGTTTTCCAAGTTTGGAATTTTACAGCGTCAACTCCTGCATTTACTGCAGCATCAATTAATTTCTTTGCTAATTCGTAGTTACCATTATGGTTTACGCCAGCTTCTGCAATTATGAACGTATTTTTTTTCATCTTAATTTCCTACGAATTCCTGTATAATTGAAATAGTTTCAATTGACTGTCAGGATTTTCTTGTCGCCACATTGAGTTTAATTTAGTTCTTTTTTCGGGTAGAAAGGTAAGCCCTCCAATAAAAAATGGTAATGATTTATCAGAAAATTTTGATTTAAATTTAAACAAACTATCATTTTCATCAGACGTTCTTCCACCTCCTAGCATCATCCATTTGCACCCCTGTTCTTTCGCATGGTCAAATGCAAAATCAAGCAATGCATAGTTACCGTTTTCACGATTAAATTCACTATTATTAGCCGACAGGTGATAGTGAGCGATATCACTTCCATGCATAAAAAAACCGGATGAGACTACGGTTAACTCATTCATGACCGAAAGTAACTCAACCCCTTGTACGTCTTTTAATTTTTCAAAATAATTTGGCTTAAAATAGTAAAAATCAGAAGCATCATTTTTATCCATCGTCTGCTGATATAGCGAACAAAATTCAACCAATGAGTCTTCATCTTTCTTTCTGCTCAGGTTTTTATTTGCCTTTCTTAGAATGTTTCTTGTAGTTTTCGAATATTTTGACCAGCGGTCTTCCGTATTCAAGGTTAGATCGACAATAACAACTTTTCGTTCTTGAGCATGAAAATCAAAGTAATCTTTATATTGAGCTAATTTGTTAAAAGGGTGAAAGCGAATAAACTCACAAACAATATTTTGCTTTATACACTCTTTTCGATATGCTAAAAACGCATCACCTAAAAACTTTTCAGAATAACAGTTAGTAATTGGACCACCGTAACCATAAGGTGTCTCAAGATCATAAAGTTCTTCGTCAATTATAATTCCTGCAACATTTTTAATGCGCCGTTTTATTGAACGAAAGAGTATTCGATTGCTATTTTGTACATACTCAAAGTTAAAAACCTCTTCACCATTAAGAGCATAGAGAGAAGAATAATCATCTTGATAATATATATCATCTGCTAAGTTCACACACAAATCACTCATTATGACCACTCAAAGGTGAGCTAGGGATATTAATCACTGTTGCTTCAATTAATTCTGAATTTGTAAGGCTTCCTCTAAAGGCATTTTCAAACATCGGCAACCTGTGCATTAGTTTCCAAATTGGTCTGGTCATAACGCCATTGGCATTCGTTTCTTTAATTAATGTTTCACGGCTAGCCACATCAGGACAAATTATCGCATTTAACCAATAATTTGATTGGGCATATTCAGGCTCTTCAATAAATTTAAAGTCTGAGTTCAGAAATAAATCTTTATATTGCAGTGCTAATTCTCTTTTTTGTTTTAGAAAGGTAGGTAACACTTCCATTTGTGCACAACCTAGCGCAGCATTTAAATTAGGTAAGCGGTAGTTAAACCCCGGCTCATCATGAAAAAATTCGTAAGGGTGAGGAACTTTAGCTGTAGTGGTTACATGCTTAGTGTGCATGCCATCGTCATAGTTTTTGCATAAAACCATGCCGCCACCACCAGTGGTAATAATCTTATTACCATTAAAGCTAATAGCACTAAAGTCACCAAAGGTGCCTGTATGCTGACCTTTATAAAAAGACCCTAAACTTTCTGCTGCATCTTCTACTAAGGCTATATTCCATTTAGCACAAACAGTCATCAGTTCATCAAGCTCTACAGGGTGACCAAAAGTATGCATAGGGACTACAGCACGAAATACCTGTTGAGTAACGTTATGCTGACTGAAACCATCATTATTAATAAAAGCATTATCTTCAAGGTAACACTCTAACGCTTTAGGGCATAAACCTAGACTGCTCTTAGACACATCTACAAATACAGGCTCTGCACCCATGTGATATAAAGCATTACAGGTGGCGACAAAAGTTAATGCCTGAGTAATAACAAGGTCACCTGATTTTACACCCGCCATATATAACGCAGTATGCAAAGCAGCTGTACCATTAACTGTTGCTATGGCTTTGGCTGTTCCTGTGTAGATTTCAATTTGCTGCTCGAATTGGTCAACATATTTTCCAACGCTAGAAACAAACGTGCTATCGAGGGTATTATTTACATACTCTTTTTCATTACCACCGAACGTTGGTGCATGTAGTGGAACAAATTCTTTTGTTTGATAGACGTCTCGAACAAAGTTAACTAATTTTTTATGCATAATATTATCTTGAGTATGGTTACATTTTGCTATCGAGGTATTTACCTGTTTCTTTATGGCCAAAGTCAGGGATCATTTTGAAAAAAAGCTCAACAATTTCATCTTTTGTCCAAGCTTGGTTTTGTTTTAGCTTGTCAATTGTTTGTTCAAATTCATTTACTAATTCAGGATCGTATAATGCTTCGTTTTTGATAACACCTAAGTTATCAAAACGTTCCATATCAAGCGTTTCATTATCGGTAAAAAACTCTTCGAAGTCTTTTTCACCTGTTGTATCACTGTCTGTGAACAAACATGGCCATAAGCCTTTTTCAGGTAACGTTTGAGCTAACTCTCTGGCTTCATCTTCTGATTCGCATAAGTGCGGCTTATAACCCAAATTAGCTAAGTATTTAACGGCTATATCTGCAAAAGTAATCAAGTGAAGTGATTCACTTAATTTTGGAAAGAATATATCGCGATTTTCACCAAAGATACAAGACATTAAGCAAAGTTCACCTGACTCTTTTGGTATAACAAAATAGCGTTTGATGTCACGAGGTGCAACGATAGGTTGGCGCTTTTGGATGCGTTGATTAAAGCCATGCAATAATGAACCATCAGAGAAAGCAACATTGGCAAAGCGGGCGGTTGATATAGCGATATCAGCACTACGACGCATTAAAAACATTTCCATGATACGTTTTGATGCACCCATCATGTTAACAGGATTTGCTGCTTTATCGGTAGAAACGCAAAAGTACTTTTTACTGCCATTTTCAGCAGCTTGTTTCATGGTTTTTTCAGTGTTAAAAACATTAACATCGATCATACGCATTAATGTGTATGGGTCTTTTTCACTGCGAACATGCTTTAACGCTGAAAGATTCAAAACATAATCATACTTACCATCAGCTTTTATAAAAGCATCGTACTCAATAGAGCCAATATCAAGCGCAAAGGTCTGAAAGTCACCATTGATATAACCAAAAGAGCTTCGAATATCACGTACTAGCTCAACCATATTGTTTTCACTGATGTCGACAACATGTAATTTTTGAGGATTTCGTTTGAAAATTTCTTTTGTAACTGCTTGGCCGATAGAGCCAGCTCCACCTAACACAAGAAATGAAGAGCTCGACACTATACTTTTTAGCTCGTCTTCATGATTTTCAATATCGTTTGAAAAGAGTGCTTTTTCTCGACCAATTAGTGATAACATCTTCAAATTCACCTATAATTTTATATATGCTGAGTGTTGAATTAATTCAACACTAAAACTCTGGATTATTTTACGCCTGAGACAAAAATAGTCGTTATTGAGACGCAGATCAACGTACTTAATTTACATTCAATCGTTAAAAAACAACAAAATTACAACAGCTTAATAACAAAAACCCCATTCCCTGCCAATAGGGGTTCCACACACATACAACAAAACATTAATTGTATTTAAAAGCATTTTTACATACTTTCAGTACGCTTCCGCCCTTTGATTTAGCTCTAATACGCAAAAAAAATCCTTTTTTAGATTCCAGCTCAAACTTATACTGGAGTAACCGCTTTAATAATACGGGAATAACAGGTTAAATAACATCGAAATGGTTGTTTTCTATAACCACTTTATTTTCTTTACCCAGTATATTCAATAACAATACAGAGCGTTCTAAACCGTCTTTACATTGATATATTCCCGTGAGACCTTGAAATGGGCCTTCAGTAATGATGAGTTGCTCACCTTTATCAATGTTAGTTAATATTTCTATCGTATTTTGTTCTGTGCTTTCTGCTAAATCTGTTTTTAATCGAGCTATTAGCTCATTATTTATTGTTGCGTAGTTTAAACCAAAGCGAACAAAACTGCCGACACCTCGGGTTGAACGAATAGCGTTAAAGTTACTTTTTTCAATGGTTAATTTGATAAACAGATAGTTAGGAAATAAGACTTCTTCGATGATGACTTTTTTTCCTTGTCTCTTTTTTAACCTTTTTATTTTTGGAAGATACACTTCAATATGTTGTGACGTTAAATTGTCAACAGCACGTTGCTCACTTCGAGGTTTGCTCGTTATGACAAACCATTTTTCAGTACCGTTATCTTCCATTAACTACAGTCCACTTAATTTTTAATAATGTCTATTGATTAAAAATCAGAGAAGATTTTCTAGGTTTAAAAAGTTTAATGGCAAAAAAGGAAAAGATAAATGCGGTGAATGTAGGAGTAAAAATATCCATGTGAAGTCCTGTAACGTTCCTGTTATCTGTTTGTTAATAATTATTTAATTTATAGCCGCTTTTTTTATATAGCTAGTTGGCTTTTGATAAACAAATATTTTTATATAGTTCAAACGTGCATTGTATGATGCTGAGGCAATAAATTTTTAAAATAGCACGTTGTATAATAATTATTATATTGGTTTGAATTCGTTGGGTATTATACTGGAATTGTTGTTTTAGTACAGTATAATGTTGAAAATATTTTGGTTAGTGGCTGTCTCTTATACACATCTGACGCTGCCGACGAATAGAGAGGTG
>OJEX01000116.1_pt1 | contig 21049 bp, 8 predicted proteins | sample 1593971 | NCBI WGS metagenome assembly OJEX01 (sample SAMN05416775, study PRJEB24817) | seawater metagenome | isolation source: Sea water | place: Canada:Atlantic | collected 2013-11 | reverse complement strand
CATGGGTTCACGGTAGCCTGTGCGGCAAGTCACCTGATTTCGGGCTTGGGAAGGCTTGGGCCGGTGCATTCTAACCAATAATCCTAAGGGCAGTAACCAGTATGAAGACTTGTAACGGCATTGGTAAGCGATTTGTCTTGGCGATGATCGCTGGATGTGCGATTTCCACGGCGTCGTTGGCGCAGGATGCCATCGATCGCGAGGATCATGTGCTCTCTGATGGCAAGCTTGATGACAAGGACCTGGCGGCGGTGGTTGCGGTTGCACAGCGGCATCTCAGGGAAATGACTGATCAGGTGGTCAATCAGGCGGGCGATGAACTCGAGGAAGCTGGCATCTTTCGTCCGATGGCTTTCATGGTCATGAAGTCTGACAAGGTTCAACAAATGAGGTTGGAAGAGGAAGCTGAGCAGGCCCCTGGAAATGTAAAGGTTTTAATGTATCGCGCTGGGCTAAAGGCCATTGCGCGCCGAGGTGAAATCCATGCGGCGGTCATTGCCTACCCTGGAAGCGTTGAAAAAAACGGCGAGACGATCCGAGCAATGGCTCTGGAGCATGAGCATAGGCTTGGAGTTTCTGGGATCAAGCTGATACCGGTCAGATTGGAGGATGGTGAAGCAAGTTTCGGTGAACCGATGTCTCAGGATAAGCCATTTCAGATCTTCTACGATGCGAAGGAGGAGAGAGGCGAGTGATCCAAGTGCATGAATTTTTTGGGAATAACGTCCTTTGATTAAGAGCTGCTTTGTTTTGTGACAATTTGTGAATGCATTCACGGAACCAGAGTGTAAAACAATCTTAAATGGAGTGGTGAGGTTGAGCCTCACAACAAAGTTAAAAAGTTCAACTGGATAACAATAAGTTCAATCAAGGAGAACAATATGAAAGGCCTGAAGAAACTTGCACTGGCAACAGCCGTTGCCGCAGCGCCCTTCGCCGCTCAAGCCGAGCTGCAGGCGATGGACGACAGCATGATGGGTGACGTCACCGGTCAGGCCGGTGTGACCATTGAGCTGGAAACCCAGGTAAACATTGGTCAGTTTACCTACACGGACGAGGGTACATTTGCCGTAAAAGACATCGCTCTCGGCGGTGCGTTGGCTAGTAGCTCTCAGTCTGCTGCTGACTATGCCGCAGCTACCGGCGCAGGCGCGTTGCTGGATCAGCTGAAAATCGACATCGACATTGCTGACGATGGCGACGCTGTCATTCACGTCGGCTCCCTGCAAACCGACGGCAGTGGCAACCCTGTTCCCATCGACTGGGGTTTCACCGCAGGATCCATGGAGCTTAACGGTAACGGTGGCGAAAACACCGTTCTGGTTTCGAACATGGACGCCTGGGGTCTCCTCGGTGCTCTGGATATCCGTGTAGATACGGATAACGTTACAGACGGAGCTGGAAACGAAATGGCGGGTACCGGCACCCTTAATTTGGATGCAGCGTTCACCGTTAACGAAATGAGCTTCGATGTTGACTTCCTCGGCGTCGGTGTTCGTGGAATGACCATCAACAGCTCCGAGTCTGGCGGTGAAGTGCTTGGGGCAGCTGGTCTGGCAGCTGTATTCGCGGAAGACCCGACGGCTCCAACTGCTGAAGAGCAGCGCAAGATTGGTCTGGCGCAGGCTGGGTTTGCGATCATCGGACTGGACATCTACAAGGGTGATGGTCTCGGTGCTTCCACAGCGACCGACGTACTGCGTGTAGATGTTGATGACGTCCTGATGGACATCAACGTTGCCGAAACCGTTATCGGCGGTGCAAACATCGGTACTATCGGTATCGACAACCTGCACATCAGCAACACCAAGCTGGCTGTATACGGTCACTAAGCTGATCGCATAACACCTCTGGTGTGAACGCCCCGCCCTGCGGGGCGTTTTTTTTATATAAAAAATTTTAACTCGCAGCGATCTTGGGTTGGTGTATGTCGTGCCCAGCCGCAAAAACTGTTTCATCGGTCATACACCAAGCTATCTTAACTTAATCGTTAAATGTGTCACGTTTGGCGCCACTCTTTATTGTTATAACTATTGATAGTTTGTAATGTAGCTAAATAAATATTCTAGGTGGCCAGAACGCGGCCTAATTTTAAAGCATAAGGTAGAAATTTAGTGGTCGTAAGGTCAGTCAAAAAATATCTATACATGTTCGCTTCATTGCTTTTATCTCAGCCAACCTTTTCCGCAGACGGAGAGAGTATCGTAATGGATGCGCCGTCAGGCAGCGAGCTGATCAGTAGCGAGAACGCAAGGAATATAGAGACCTATAGTTATAGAGTATATGACCATTCAGTTGTCGGTGAAAATGGTGTGCTGATACAGCAGGTAATGCCAGGCACCAGAGACTCAGGCTCCTCAGAATTAATCAATAGATTATTGCCCGCAGATTCATCTGTTTGTGAGTCAGGAGCGTGGGGGGCGTACGAACCGAATAAGCGTTCCAGTTCTGGTGTTATATATGAGCGATACTGCAAAGGTCACTCGAATGACGGTCTTTATGGCTATCAGGCTTCGATGTGGTTGACTGGAAATGAGAAGACATTTTTAGTGACCTTTATTTGGACAGTTTCGCCCAAGGTATCTATAAAAGAGCGCTCCGAATCGATTAAAGTTATTTCCGATGAAACCAGCCGTTATCTGAATAGTATTAGAGTCTGCGACAGCCCTGGCTACGACCCGTGCCAAGATTCTGTTGATCAACATCTTAATCAGCGCGCGAAAGACTATCTCGATAATCGAATCTAAATCTAATAAATAGACACGGATGTTCTTGTGAATCATAAGAAAGGTGATTTTTTATATTATTGGTTCGTCTTCTTCCTGATTTTTTCAGCTAACTCCAAAGCAGAGCAATGGAGCGAAGAAAGTCATGAGATATTTTCGACTGATTATAACTCTGACGGCCTGGATGACCTTATCATCAAGGGAAGACCTAGAATTGTTTCAATTCCCTATGATATCTCGGTAACTTTGTCCAGCGAACACTCTTCCTTTGTGCTTGTTGCAAATTCGGATGGGTCGTATGCAGTCCAAAATCTCGAAAATATAAGCGAACTAGATAGTCTTGTTCTTACGGAAACAGATTTTTCAGTTCGAAGTGGTGATTTCAATGGCGATGGGGAAGCAGACTTCCTTCTTGAGTCACCAACCAATTCTGACTTGGTTCTACACTCATCGGACAACGGTGAAACTCTACGCGTAGGACAAGTAATTCCCCAATCGGCGCTTGGTGGCGACAGCGAAGTTTCACTTGCGGACGTTGATTTGGACGGTCGTGACGACCTGATCATCGTAGAGGGCGGTAAGCCAAGAATCTTACAGGCAGATGCCGAAGGTGGGTTTCCTGACCTTGCCTCTGGCGAAACCGGTAACGTATCGATAGTTAGCGGAAAAATGAGTGTTGGTCAGGATGGTTCCGCAAATTACTCAGTGCCTCTTTCTCTTCCTCCTGGGCGAGGTGGACTAAAGCCTAGCTTGTCCCTCTCTTATAATAGTAGTTCGGGCATCGGCTATCTTGGCGTAGGGTGGAGCATTTCAGGTCTGCAATCCATTAGTAGATGTCGCCCGATTATCCCTACCGACGGAACCTCCAAGGCAGAGCCGATGTCAGCCGAGGAGAAATTTTGTTTAAACGGAAGCCGGCTGATTGTTGTTTCTGGAGAGTATGGAGAATCTGGCGCTGAGTACCGGACCGAGAAAGATCAAATAAGTAGGGTGAGGAGCTACGGCTCAAAGGGTAGTGGGCCGGAATATTTCAAAGTTTGGTCGAAGTCAGGGCGCGTTCTGGAATTCGGTAATACGGTCGACTCTCGTGTTTCGCCTAGTGGCGAGTCCTCAGTTTCCTCTTGGTCTCTTAATAAGGTAAGTGACGAGTTCGGCAATGCTTATACGATAACCTATCACTTCGATGACGCGATGGGTGAACAGTACCTTGACAACATTGAATACGGACCCGGTGCCCGTATCGATTTTGTCTATGAAGACCGCGGAACTCACGATGGCAGAAAAGATATACTTTGGCGTTTTAAGGCCGGTAGCGAGTATTCAATAACCAAACGCCTTGCTCATATCAATACCTCGGTTGATGGGGTTGCAGTAAGACGATTTGAGCTGCAATACGAACACTCGCCTTCTACGTCTCGCTCACGTCTCAAGACCTTAACTGAGTGTGCATTCAATCGGTCGGGTAGCTCCGATGTTTGTTCTCGCCCAACCGAGTTTAGTTATCGAGAAGGTGAATCTGGCTACGATGCGACTGGCAATACGATGACCGATGGAAGCTTCAACGTCAGTAGACCCATGTATTTCGATGCGAACGGCGACGGGTACTCCGATTTGGTCTTTTCGAGGGGTGGAGTTTGGGCGGTCATGGAAGGCAGCGAAACTGGCTTTACGTACGTTCAGGAGACCGGGATTACGGCTGGTGCGTCCCAACCATTTGCCAGCAGTGCCCAGCCGATATTGCTGGATGAGCGCAATGGAAAATATGGACTGTTAGTTGTTAGAAGCGCTGAGTACGATTCTCGAATTGTCGCAGGTAAACCAGCGGTTGATGCATTCACTTGGGGAATAACCGCGTTCTACAAAAACAACGGTGTTTACGTTTCTGCTTTCAGTGGCGACGTTATTACAACACTTGGAGCCAGGCCGATTGTTGGAGATTTTAACGGTGATGGCAAAGAGGATATTTTTGGCTTCGTTGAAGACTTAATGGTTGAGGCGCTAACCAATACCTACGCGGAAAATGATATTTGGCACGATGAGAGTGAACCTGGAATTCCCGAAGTCGCAAAGAATGCCTTCGTATCGATTCGTACAGATGCAGTTTACGAAATCGGCAGTGTGGCCTTCTTTACCCATTTTGTAGATGGCATCGCCGATGATTTTACGCGCTCCAGCACCTACTCGCTGGCAGGTTCGTTTTCCACAGACGTTAATGGCAATGGCATAAACGACGTGATCGCAAAGCGCGGGTCCGAGTGGGAAAGATATAGCCCCTATACAACCGGTGAATCCGTCACGGATGCCGCAGGTAAGTCGCATGATGTCTACGGCTTTGAGCGTGCCCCTATCGGTGTCCCAACCGGCGATGGAGAGTCGGGCAACGGAACTATGGCAGATATCAATATTGATGGTCTGCCCGATATCCTCGTAAGAATCGACGAGCATTGGAAAGCCTATATCAATAAGGGGAATGGCTTTTCCGCTTACGATACCGGGTTAACGACAACAGAAGAGTCGCCGACACTAATCCCCATCAACTACAACAATGATGGCTCGTCAGACTTCCTTATAAAACAGGATGAGGGGTGGGACGTCTATTCAACGCTGCTCGACAGACATAGCGTAAGCCTGAGGCGAGAACAAACTCTTGGCATAATCGCAGGTGACGAACTACCAGCCTTCTCCGATATAAATGCAGATGGACTGGGCGACCTGGTAATTTACGATGGGGCAGACCTAACATCGTATTACCACAAAAGCGGGAAGCCGGATTTGCTGAAAGAAGTCATTGATGGTGCCGGCTTCAAAAGTGTTTTGTCTTATGAGCCGACCTCGAACCCGGAGGTGCATACCTTTGTGGAGCCATCGTGTCAGGAAGATGAACCCTCCTCTTGCTTTCCCTATAGAAATATACGGACTGGCATCTACGTGGTCGATAGCTTGACTGAAAATGACGGGGTGGGCGGGCAACGTGTCAGCAAGTACCACTACACGGGAGCCAAAATCCACCTTCAGGGTCGGGGGTTCCTGGGTTTTTCCGAGCAAACAATTGAAGAGCTATGGTCTGGGAAAGAGATTACTCGGTCTTTCAGGCAGGATTATCCTTTTGCAGGAAGCCTGACAAACCTATCTGTAAGTAAGGGCAGCACAGATCTGCTTCAAGTCAATAATCAGTGGAGTGAACGCCAGACACATAGTGGCGATCAGATTTCTTTTCCATTTTTGGAGAAGTCGACACGAATTGAGCACGACGGCGCGGCAATGTCCGTAACCCAGACGGTGCGGCAAGTTGATGATTACGCAAACGTTGTAGGCATTACCACAACCGTTGGAAGTGACATTTCAGGTGACGTCGTTACAGACGTTGAGCGGGTCGTGCAGACGGACCGCCTCTATGAAGCGTTAAATACAACTGATGACCACTGGCGAGTAGGTTTCATGACCAGTGAAACGGTCTCTGCAGGTGGAGAAAGCAGAACGACCACGCAGCAGCCCTGGGAGGAGACCTCCGTTGTTTACAAGAGAACGGAGAACGCCAATACGGACCGGTGGAAAACAACAACGTATTCCTACAATACGATGGGTAATCCGTTCAAAGTGAATGTTGCCGGTGCCAATGCTGCGGCGAGAGATGTTGCGGAAGTGAAGGAATGGTACCGGGACCTCCTTCCTGCCAGGGTTGAAAATGCCAGGGGACATACCACAAGTTTCACCTATGATCCCCGAAACGGCCAGATAGTCACCACGACCGACCCAAATCAGTTAAAAACAATCACTCGCTATGATGCATTCGGGCGTCCCATTTACAAACGAGATCCGGATGGCAGTGAGACTCATATATTACGCCAATGGTGTGGCACATCTTGCCCTGAAAACGCGACGGTAAAACAATCGAAGGTTGTGATAAACGGTGCCGAAAAGGGTCTTGTAGAGCCGCCTTCAGTGAGCTATCTCGATATTTTCGGGCGTGTATTGAGACAAGCAAGCAAGAATCCCGATGGGAAAAAAGTTTATAGCGATCGCCTGTATGATCCAGTGGGGCGAATGACTGCGGAATCCACCCCATTTTACCCGGGCAATGAGCCGAAGTGGACCACGTACAGTGCCTTTGATGAGCACGACCGCCCCGGCGAAATTGCCAGTCCGGGTGGCGGCAGAAAGGTTCTTAGTTATGGGGCAAGCACCGAATTTAATCGCAAGCAAACAGTGATTGAAACGGTCCGTCTGCCGGACGGAAGCGGAGTTTTTAGAACCACCGAACAGCATTTTGACGCATTGGGGCAGCTAAGAGAAGCTGTTGACGCGCACGGCACGCCGATAAATTATCAGTACGATGGCTTTGGAAGAATCACCAACACAACGGTGGACAACGATTCGTCGACGATAATAGCAGTCGAATACGATGCGGCAGGGAACAAGGAGTACGTTGACGATCCCAATACCGGTCGAGTGGATTTCACCTATGACGGTATCGGTCAGCTCAAATCCAAAACAGACGCCAAAGACCAAACGATTGAGTATGAATACGATCTGTTAGGCCGGCCGGATACACGAACCGAGAGCTTCGTTGATCATACTGGAAAGTCCGTTGTTCACTTGTATGACTGGGATTATGACGACGCTGAGAATGGCATAGGTATGCCGGTGCGAGTTACGGGGCCGGACTATGCGAAAGTCTACAGTTACGACGCGCTTTCGAGGATGGCGGGGGCGAGTGTGACATTGCTCTCCCAGCCGACGTTTGAGTTCTCGTATCAGTACGACGGCGCAAGCCGACCGTCAGTCATTACCTATCCATCCGGCTTTTCAGTGCAGGCAAAGTACAACGCAGTTGGATATCGTGTTGGTATGTCAAACCCGTCAAGCGGGTATGACTATTGGTCCTCATCGGAAACCGACGTTTTGGGGCAGGTCGTCAAAGAGCACTTCGGTAATGGCGTTTCGACTCGTCGTGGATATACCGATGCCCAGGGTTTCCTGGAAAGCCTTGAAACGACGCTGGAAGGAAGTGTCATTCAGGACCGTCAGTACAAACACGATACGGTAGGGAACGTGCATTCTCGAAGTACTGTGCTGGACGGCCAGTCCATCAAAGAAATTTTCAGTTACGACAATCTGGATCGCCTGACCAACGCCACAACCAACGGCCTTGCCAGTGGGCAACGCTCTATCGACTATCGCTATGACGCTTTAGGCAACATCACATATAAGCAGGGTGTCTCCGATGTTAACGGTTATCGATATGAAAGCGATCGGCCCCATGCTGTTACCAAAGTCGTCAACGAAGGAGTAACAACAACCTATGGCTATGACGCAAACGGCAATATCGTGCAGTCTGGTCAGCGGCAGCTGCACTACAATGCATGGAACAAGCCGGTACGAATAGAGCGTGGCGAACGAACAGCTTTGTTCCGCTATGGTCCATCAGGTGACCGGTTTTATCAGGAACAGTATGCAGGCGGCAGCAAAAAGCGCGAAACGTATTACCTGGACGGCGGAAAATACGAAAAGATCGTCAACCTCTCGACAGGTATGATCAAAGAGAAAAGCTATGTGGGAGGACGGCTTCTCCACATCCAGACCAAAAATATGGCGACAGGCGCCCAGAGTGAGGCGATACATTACCTGCACAAAAACCTCTTGGGTTCTAATGACGTGGTTACCAATGCACTGGGAGAATTGGTTGAACGACAGAGTTTCGCCCCTTACGGAAGCCGTCGAACGGGTGAGTGGGAAAGTGGGGAAGACATGGTGTCTGAACTGCTGCCGGATGGAGGGCTTGATTTAACCAGTCGTGGCTTCACCGGACATGAACACCTGGACGACTTTGAGCTCATTCACATGAATGGGCGAATCTACGATCCCGTTATTGGCCGGTTTATGAGTCCTGACCCCTTGGTCCAGGCGCCCACATTCAGTCAGAGCTATAACCGTTATTCCTATGTTTGGAATAATCCTCTGAATGCTACGGACCCAAGTGGGTATAGCGGGCAAAATGTTATCCGCGTCACCGAGTTCGCGGGGATCTTGGGAGAGCCTCGTGGAATGCAAGATTGTCCTGACTCATGCATGGCTTCTGTCACCAGCTCTGGTGGTCGACAAGACTACTCCGACAATCTGGCTCAGACGGTAGATCAAAGTGCTGGTAGTGCATCTCGTGGCGACTCTGGAGGTGTGTTCGTTTCGAATAATGGGTCGGATGTAGGTGCAAGCATTCGAATTCGCAGCAGTACCTCCGGGACAGTAAGCTTCTACAGCGATTCTGGCAACCGCGGAGACGACTATGCTGCGCCTCCAAAGCCGAAGCCTAGCGCTGAAGATATTGCTCAGATGTCTGCTTCTGGTGGGGCAAGTGTTGGAATTAGCAGTCAGGCTTGGAGTGGGAATCGAGACAGTGTTTTTGCCAAAGTGAGCAAGGGTCTTGATTCCATTAGAAGATACTTGGACGACAGTGTTACGGCAACCGCAACAGGTGTACTTGGCCTTGGAGGAGGCGCAAAAGCCCAAGCAATAATTGATCCCTTTGATTTAGAAAATAGCAAAGGCTACGCCGGGGCAGGTGGGGTCTTAGGCGCCTCTGTTACGGCTACTATTGATTTCGTAATACACTCAATAGGTGAGTTTAGTGATGACCAAATTATAACTAAAACTGGACTTATGGGGGGGTATGGATTAGCAATTGGATTATCACTTGTTGCTAGCGATACAGGTGAAACTTGGGTGTTGTCAATAGGAACCGGTATCGGCCTTTCAGGCTCAGGTGTTGCAGGCAAACAGCGTGTTCAATCAAACTCCTCTGGAAACCCAGGAGCTGCTGCAGCGGCTAGGCGAAGGGAGCAACGGAGATGAGCTTACAAGATATTATGCTAGTAGGTTTTCTTTTATCAATTGCATGGTTTGTAATTTCACTTGCTGGATATTTCTATTTTTTGTTTCGTTATCTAAAGTGTTTTAGTGTTGTTGAAAAAAATGAAAAAAAGAGTCCTGCCAAAATTGGTTCTCCTCTTAAGCCTGTATCTATATTTGATGGTATTATGGGTAGAAAATATAAAAAGCTTAACGATGCGGATTTAAACTATAAGGGAGATAAGTGTCGTGCTTTTTTGATGAGTGGGTTTGTGTCATTTTTTTTGTCATTAGTTTTTTTGTTTTCTTCTTCTTAGATTTATATTGGTTTTGACGAATTTTTAAGGCTTTTTCTATGTCGAGTTTGTATGCGCTGTTAGAGTTTTTATGATTTAGTATTTGTGTCGATTGCTGTTATAGGTAACACTTAAATTATCTTGAAATATAAATTTCTGTTCTCATGGTTTTGTGTGGTTAATTTTACCGAGAGTGTTTTGACTATTATCGAAATTTCCGGAAATATGAGTTGGTTAAGATTTTTCCGCAAATGAAATATAATTTTATTTTGGCACAGGTTTTTGTGTAGGAGATTATTGATGATAAATGGAGTTTTAGTGGTGCCTGCGCGGAAAATTATAGTGCTGTCGGTTGCGATTACATTCTTGCTTTGTTCTCCCGGGTTTAGCACTGCTGCTGCAAAGCCTCAGGACTCTGTTTGGCCTATCGTTGAAATAAATATGAACGTCGGGTCTTCTATTTCTATAGACCACGATGAGCTTAGTTTTTATGTTGCTGACTTCAGCGGGCATTTCCATCGATTCACTTCATCGGGGGAACCAATTTCGGGTGTCGATCTCGGAACAGCTATTCAGTCCTCAGCAGCAATCTCGCCAGATGGAACCCTTTTCATAGGTTCCAAAGGTGGCGACGTATACGGGCTAACCCCTGATCTATCCATCATCTGGCAGGACACCCTTCCTGGGGAAGTTACAGTATCACCTACTTTAGGCCTTGGTGGAGAGGTTTTCTTCGGAACATCAAGCGGCTTGATGGTCGCCTATTCTGAGGATGGAGTTCGCCAGTGGACACGTGAAGTCTTTGGATACATTGGTGGTTCGCCAGCGATAGGTGTAGATGGCACCCTGTTGTTTGGTACGGATCAGGGGCAACTTTTTGGTCTGGACCCAACCACCGGTGAAACCAGGTTTGTATATGAAACCGATGAAGAAAAAGGAATCGGTAGCGTCGCTATTTCGAACGATGGGGATATCTACTTCGGCACCTACGACAACGCGTTGATTGCGCTTGACTCCTCAGGCAACTTCAAATGGCGTTACAACACGTCGGGCCGTGTTGCCAGTGCCCCTGTCATCGACAACTCTGGACGAATTTACATTGCTGGTTATGACAGCCATCTCATTGAGGTTCTCGAAGATCAGGAGAACGCTCCCGCTCTTGTGTGGAGCTACGAAGCCGAGGCGCCTGTCTACGCAACGCCAGCGGTAGCAGAAGATCAGACGGTTTACGTAGGTGATACTGAGGGTAACTTTTATGCGTTGAACCAGAATGCGACTGACAAGGTTTCCTGGCAGGTAAGTGGGGCAAGTTCTTATATTGCTTCACCGGTAATTCTCGATAACGGCAACATCTTGATTGTAGATACGGAAGGCACCGTTCAGGCGTTTGAAGGTAACGGATTCGCAAGTGCTGGTGATTGGCCGATGTTTGGGCTGGACCAACAGCGAACGGCTAACAAGTTTGATATCGATGGTGACCAGATTTTTGCCTTTGACGACGAAGACTCAGACGGCGATGGAATGCCCGATTCCTGGGAGCACGAAAACGGTACTCAAGCCTATGTGGCCGATGGTGAAGAGGACCTGGACGGGGACATTTATACCAACAGTTGGGAGCACGAAAACGGTACGTCTGCAAATGAGAACGAATTTGATGACCGGCCTCTCGAACTTCTCAAAGCTTACTCATCCAATTCGCCACCTTCACTGAGTTTGCCAAGCGATATCGTCGATCTGGTTGTCAGCCCAGACGGTGACACATTGGTGATTGTGGGCAAAGGTGGCTATCAGATTCTGGCTCGAGACGAGAATGGACAGCTCATTGAGGTTGAGCGGTCGTACGTCCGCACGTATGGAGCATCGTTTAGCCCGGATGGAAAGGACTTATATCTGTTACACCAAGATCTGTCGTCTGAGCAAGGTATTTCACAGGCTCGGTTTGAAGAAGGTGTTTGGGAACGTCAGTCTTTTCGGAACGTCAGCGTGTTGCCTTCGGAGAACTCACCAGCGATAGCGAGCCTATACAATTCTCAGGTATCAATTCGTCAAACAGAGAACGGTGAGTACCTATATGTCGGGGCTAGGCAATCGGGGATTCTCGTATACGAGCGGAATAATGAGACAGGTGAACTGAGCTTTGTTCAACAGTTTGGGCTGGATGAACTAAATCTTCACCCTCATGTGGGGATGTCATTGTCATCGGACGACTCTGTTCTGCGGGTGGCAGGCTCCGGGCAAACTTTTATCCTTTCGCGAGATTCAGCGACAGGTGTGCTCAGCGCAGAAATCGAAGTTGCGACAGAGTCTAGTCTTAATTCTGCTGCAGGAAATTTCGCAATTTCACCAGACGGCGATTGGCTGGCGAGTTTTAGAACCAGTGACAAGGGGGCCCTAGAGTGGCTAGGGAGCGATAACACTTTAAAATACAGCGTTGACACAGTTCCTTTGTCCAGCTCTGATCTGATTGGATATAACCATAAGCGTTCACTCGTCTATGTGGCTGATGCCCGTACCACCAATACTCTGGCCACGTATTACTTCGACCCTGTCGAAGGGTTTGTGCTCGTTGATCAAGCAACGACAACAGATATATCCGAACTTCGAGACATGAAAGTGTTGGCACCAAGCCCACAAGGCGATCATCTCTATGTGATTGCAGGGAATTCGTTGCTTGACTTGAGTGCGGGTTACAAAGGCATCGGTCGTCCTGATCGAGACGGCGATGGCGTTGAAGATATTCTGGATGTATTTGCGGATAACCCTGACGAATGGGCTGACTTTGATAATGACGGCACGGGTGACAACAGCGACACAGATATCGATGGCGACGGATGTTTGAACCCTAGTGATGACCTGGATTTTAACGCCGATGAGTGCCTGGACACAGACGGCGATGGGATTGGCAATAACTCTGACCCGGACGACGACGGCGATGGTTATAACGATGGTGTCGATGCGTTCGCTCTGGATGGAGCAGAGTGGGCCGATGCGGATAACGACGGCGTTGGCGATAACGAAGATCTGGATGACGATAATGATGGCATGTCTGATCTGTGGGAGCGGGAAAACAATCTTGATCCTTACGACGACTCGGACGCTGGCCTGAACCCCGATGGGGACAATCTGACCAACCTGGAAGAATCCCAGAATGGCTCGGACCCGGCATTGGCGGACACGGATGGCGATGGTTATCTGGACCACGAGGATCAGATGCCTCGGGATGACCAGGAACATATTGATACGGACGGTGATGGCATTGGCAATGTTGCTGATACTGATGACGACGGCGATGGACTATCGGACGCTTGTGAAATGCAGTATGGCTTCGAACCGCTGGTAGCTGCGCCTGAGGGGCAGAATACCGACGGGGATCTTGAGCCTGAGGACCTGAAGCTAACGGATGCGGAAGAATGTGAGTTCGGCAGCGATCCCACCAAGGAAGACCCCGATGTCGATCAGATGCCGGATGCCTGGGAGGTAATGTTTGGTTTGAATCCGCACGTTGATGACGCCGAAGATGACTTTGACAACGATGGATATTGGAACCAACTAGAATACGAGCAGGGAACAGATCCGACCGTCAACGAATTTGATGATCGCCACTTGGAGTTGTTGCGGGTCTATTCAGGGGCGACCACGCCATCTGTTGACTTGATCGAAAACGTACAAGATATGGTCGTTAGCCCCGACGGTGAAACGTTGGTTGTTTTGGGGACGGGAGATTATCAAATACTTTCGCGGGACGGTGACGGAACTCTGATTGAGATCCAGCGTTCGAGTGATACAGCTGTTGGGGCACTGTTCAGTGCTAACGGCCAAGACTTGTACCTGATCGGCAGTTTCGGCATCTGGCCTACGACCAGAGGCGTTCTCCAGTTACGTCGGGCAAATGGTGTTTGGGCTCAGCAGTCATTGTCTTCTGTGGAAAGTAATCCTGCAATGAGTCTACCTTCGATTAGTTCTCTTGAGTATAGAATCACGGCGGTTGAAAGTAGAAATGGACATTATCTGTACGTAGGTGCTCGAGAATCCGGTGTATTAGTGTACCAACGAGATATTCACACTGGTGCGCTGAATTTTGTCCAGCAGTTCATGCCTGATACCTATAGCTTCCTTCCTTCATTGGGCATGACAATATCATTTGATAATACTTTACTAAGGGTCGCTTCGTTCGGTCAGACGTACCGGGTAGCAAGGGATGTTGCTACAGGCATACTTAGTATAGTTGATACCGTGCCAACAGAGTCGGGTTATCAAGGCCCAGCCGGACTCTCGGAAATTTCGGAGAACGGTGAATGGCTAGGCGTTTTCTTCAACAATGGCAGAGGGGATGTTGAGTGGCGCAATGAGGACAACGCAATCAGGTATCGCGCTGATAGCGTGCCGTTGTCCAATAGACAGTTGTTCGACTCGAATTTAGCTCGTCACTTTGTATATGTGGGCAGTTCGAGCTCATCTATTTTGTCTGCATATCAATTCGATCCCGCATATGGAATTACCTTATTCGATCAATTAGGTAGCGAAGATGCCCCGGAACTTAGTGGTATGGACATCGTGCGAGTAAGCTCCGAGGGGAATCGTGTGTATGTATTAGCTAATGATAAATTACTTGAGTTTAGTGGTGCCTATAGGGGGCTTGGCCGTCCTGATCGAGACGGCGATGGCGTTGAGGACATTCTTGACGTATTCCCTGATAACCCTGACGAATGGGCTGATTTTGATGATAACGGCACGGGTGACAACAGCGACACAGATATCGATGGCGACGGATGTTTGAACCCTAGTGATGACCTGGATTTTAACGCCGATGAGTGCCTGGACACAGACGGCGATGGGATTGGCAATAACTCTGACCCGGACGACGACGGCGATGGTTATAACGATGGTGTCGATGCGTTCGCTCTGGATGGAGCAGAGTGGGCCGATGCGGATAACGACGGCGTTGGCGATAACGAAGATCTGGATGACGATAATGATGGCATGTCTGATCTGTGGGAGCGGGAAAACAATCTTGATCCTTACGACGACTCGGACGCTGGCCTGAACCCCGATGGGGACAATCTGACCAACCTGGAAGAATCCCAGAATGGCTCGGACCCGGCATTGGCGGACACGGATGGCGATGGTTATCTGGACCACGAGGATCAGATGCCTCGGGATGACCAGGAACATATTGATACGGACGGTGATGGCATTGGCAATGTTGCTGATACTGATGACGACGGCGATGGACTATCGGACGCTTGTGAAATGCAGTATGGCTTCGAACCGCTGGTGGCTGCGCCTGAGGGGCAGAATACCGACGGGGATCTCGAGCCTGAGGGCCTTAAGCTTACGGATGCGGAAGAGTGTGAGCTCGGCAGCGATCCTACTCACATAGATGGCGACAACGATAATATGCCAGATGTTTGGGAGCTCGCTTATGGACTGGAGCCGCTCGTTGATGATGCCCAGAATGACTTGGATTTTGATGGCTATTCGAATCTTCTCGAATACGATCAGGGAACGGATCCGACCATCAATGAATTTGATGATCGCCACTTGGAGTTGTTGCGGGTCTATTCAGGAGCGACCACGCCATCTGTTGACTTGATTGATAACGTGCGCAACATGGTCATTAGTCCTGATAGTGGAACGTTGATTATTCTGGGGTCGGGTGATTATCAGGTACTTACGCGGGATGGTGACGGGAAGTTCGCAGAGACACAGCGCTCGGGAGATACCGCCGTTGGAGCATTGTTCAGTGCGGACGGCCAAGACTTGTACTTGATCGGCAATTTTGGAATTTGGCCTGCGATTAGAGGCATTGTTCAGTTCCGCCTCGTGGAAGGCGTTTGGACTCAGGTGTCGTCATCTTCTGTCGGATCTGACCCGGCAACAACTCAGCCTTCAATCAGCGCGCTCAACTATGGAATAACAACGGCTGAAAGTAATGATGGGACATACCTATATGTAGGATCCGGAGATTCGGGCGTGCTGGTATACCAGCGGGATCCGCAGACCGGCGCTCTGGCGTTTGTCCAGCAGTTTATACCAGATATCTACGCCTTCCGTCCCCAAGTGGGGATGACGCTGTCAACTGATAACTCTGTTCTGAGGGTCGCCTCTTCTGGGCAAACTTACCGATTGGCGAGGGATGCATCGACTGGGATGCTTGAATTATTGGATGCCGTTCCAACGGAATCAGGTTATTCGTCTCCAGCAGGGCTATCAGAACTGTTCGTGGAAGGTGAATGGCTTGCTGCTTTCTATAGCAACGGCCAGGGCTCTCTAGAATGGCATGGAAACGATGATGTGATTAGCCATCGCTCGGACGCTGTACTTCTTTCAAGCAGGGACCTATTTGATGCAAGCCGTCGACGGTCGCTTGTTTATGGGGGGGACGCTCGCAACACATACACCCTCTCTGCGCATCACCTTGATTCAGAAGAGGGAATTACACTATTTGATCAAGTCGGAAACGATGAAATAGCCGAACTCAGTAATATGGATATGCTGAGAGTGAGCCCACTGGGGGACTATGTGTTTGTTCTGTCAGGTGACGTCTTGCTGGAATTCAGCGGAGGATATAAGGGAATTGGGCATCCTGATAGCGACGGTGACGGGTACCGCAATCTCGATGACGCTTTCCCGAACGATCCGGCAGAATGGTTGGATTCTGATGGCGATGGATACGGCGATAACTCCGACGTTTTTCCCCACAACGCCAATGAATGGGCTGACTTTGACAGTGATGGCGAGGGCGACAATGGCGATACCGATATTGATGGTGACGGTTGCCTGAACGATAATGACGAATTCGATTTCAATTCGCTTGAATGTCTCGACGCAGACGGTGATGGTGTTGGTAATAATGCCGATACGGACGATGATAATGATCGTCTACCGGATGTATGGGAAGAGGAAAACGGAATGAATCCTTTTGATGCCTCGGATGCCACTCTTGATTCTGATGGTGATGGTCTAGTAAACGAGGATGAATACCATATTCATGGGACGGCTGCCAACGACGTTGATTCTGATGGCGATGGAATGGATGACGGTTGGGAAGTGGCTCATGGGTTGAGTCCGATTGACAATGCAGACGCTGGACTGGATAACGATGGCGATGGTTTCACCAACGCTGAAGAGTATGCGGTGGATACCGATCCGGAAGATCCACGGTGGTATCCAGGTGCGCCAGGCCTGGCAAAATGGAAAGCATTGGCAGATGCCTCTGTGCGAACCAAACCTTTAGTTGATCAGAACGGAACCACTTACGTTGGCTCGATTGATGGCAAAGTCTACGCCTTTGACTCTGACGGCAATGAGATTTGGGTTACAAACACGGGGGCCGCTATCGAGGCGTCGCCCGCGATGGGGCTGGATGGAAGTATTTATGTTGGTACTGCCGACGGAGCCTTGTTGAAAGTTGACCTGGATAGTCCGTATGAGCCGACTACGCTTGTGAGCGTTGGAGCTGCAATAGCAACGACTCCAGCCATTAATGACCATGGTGTCGTGTATTTTGGGGCGGATAATGGTCGTCTCTATGCGATCGATTCCAGTGGAAACGAACTTTGGTCTTACGACGCAGGTTCGCCTGTTCGCTCATCTCCTAAGGTGACTTCGGACGGCATTGTGAGGTTTGGCGATGATAGTGGTCAGGTACATGCGATCTATGGCGAGACAGGGGCCCCCGTGCAGTGATAGTCACCGGGGACGTTCATGCCCCGGTGATTAATAAAGGCCCAACAAAAAGGCGGTGACTAGTCTTATGGTCACCGCCTTTTATAATCTGTCGTCGTGTCAGAACTTTACCGATCAGGCACCGCTATAGACAGATCAAACCCACCGCCAGGACGGGGTGTTAATGTGATCGGGCCTTCGTTAATGCCATGGGGCACCTGGATCGTATCAATACCCGGCGGGTTGCCAATGGTGAAGTTCAGGTTCTGGCCGTCAAACCCAACGCCCAGTTGATCGTTCAGAAAGGTCTGGCTGAATGGCTCGTCGGGTATTTGGGCCTGCTGTCCGAAAATAATGGGCGGAATGGTTGGGGTGAACTCCGCTGGGGGCTGCACCCGGGCGAGTTCTTCCTGGGGCAGCAGCAGAGCGCGCCGGAGGAACTCCTCTTCCGCGCTCTCAAGGGCACCTTTCTTGCCTTCCCGTTCGAAGCGTTCAAGGGCTTCGCGATAGGCTTCCTCTTCCGCTTCCGTTAGCACCGGCTCACCCGGAGAAATGGTCAGGGAGCGGATAATCTGCTGCCGGTCCGCGTCGGTTTTCTGCCGTTCTTTAGGCACCACGATGACGGCGGAATCCTTCACGTAGGTTTCAACCATTTCGTCAGAGGTCAGGGTCTGCACCCCGGCCATCAGCGGGGAGCTAAACGAAACAGCCAGGCTGGCCGTACCAGCCAGAGCGATGTACAAGGGTGTTCGGCGGTTCATGGCGTAGCCTCTTGCCGTGTCCAAACGCGAAATGGAGGCGCTTCCGACACTAAACTGCAGTCAGTATGGCTCCTTGGTAGCAGTATTCTTCTCAGAGATTCGGATTTCAAGGCGATTTTGTGGTGTTTGTGATCAGAATCGGACTATTGTCAGTATTCTTCTGTAAAACCACTCAAACGTGTTTATATAACAGGCGTAACCATCCAGTTTTTGTAACAGGACTCTTATGTTGAAGGCATTTCGTTCGCGATGGCAGCGCTGGGTCAACCAGCGGATTCCGCGAGCCGATCAGCGAATATTCGGACAGCGCAATGTTTTTATCCTGCCCACGGGTGCCGGGGTGGTGTTTGCCGGTTTACTGTTGATCATGCTGATTACCGGCATTAACTACCAGAACAGCCTGATATACATGCTCACATTTCTGTTGGGCGCAGTAGTTGTTGCGGCCATGCACCAGACCCACCGCAACCTGTCGGGGCTGGAACTGACACTCATACAGGCCGGTGATGGCTTTGCCGGCGATACGATACCCTTCCGTTTAAGGGCTGTGTCGCCCCGTCATGATTCGCTGGCGATATCCCTGTTCTGCGATGACAGTCAACTCGAAAGCCAGCACGTGCCAGCCGGGCAGCAGGAGGATATGACCCTGGCGATACCGTCCTATCAACGTGGCTACCTGCAGCCGGAACGTATCCGCGTGGAAACCCGCTTTCCTTTTGGCCTTTTCAAGGCCTGGTCCTGGCTGCGGCCGGTCACGTCCGGCATTGTCTATCCAAACCCTCTGGCCGCCCCGGATATGACCAGCACGGTTCAGGACGGAGAGGAGCAATCGAAGGCCCGCTCGACGGATGGCAATGACCATGCGGACATTCGGCCCTGGCGGGAGGGGGATCTGAGCCAGAGGGTTCAGTGGAAACGATACGCCCGTACCGGTGAGATGGTGATTACCGATTGGGAAGGTGAACAGGGTAGCCCCCACTGGCTTGATTACGACGCTTTCAGGGGCGTGGACCGTGAGCTGCGCCTGGGTTACCTGGCTCATCAGGTGATGGAACGGGCCCGCAACAACAGCCGTTTCGGGTTGAATCTGCCGGGGCAGGTGATTGAACCGGACACCGGTGCTGCTCACGCCAACCGGTGCCTTAAGGCGCTGGCCATCTTTGGCCTTGAACAACCAAGGGAAGGTGGTCCTCTGCCCCATGGTACCCGCTCCGAAGAGGTTGGGAATCGGGCCTCTGCGTCGTCTGGTTTCGGGGAGGGACGGGCATGATTCGCAGGTTCCTGAGTAATTCGCCGAGTTCACACTCCTTACAGGCTGTGGAATTGGTATCGGGCCGCGCGTTGATATGGCTGATCGCAGGCTTTGGGTTGTTACTGATTCCCCAGTGGGACCGATTGCCGATCTGGCTGGTGGCCAGTTGCGCTGTACTCGCTGGCTGGCGGTGGCTGGCGCAATCCGGGCGGGTCAGGTTACCGGGAAGGTGGATGCGTACCGGGATCATGCTGGTACTGGTGGCTGTTTATATTGCGACGGTGCAGGGGCGTTTCACGGTTGATACCGCCGCGTCGTTTTTTGTGCTGGCGGTGGGGCTTAAGTGGCTTGAAACCCGGTCCACACGGGATTTCTATGTACTGTTTTTTATCCTGGTGTACCTGGCGACGGTCAACTTTCTGTTTCATCAGGAGATTCACTGGAGTGTTATTAACATTGCGGGCGTAGCTTTATTGTTGATCGGGCTGCAGGTGGTGAATGCGCCCGACATTCCCGGTGCCATGAAAAAGGGATGGCGGCGTCTGGGGCTGATGCTGGTGAAGACCTTACCGATTGTGGTGCTCCTGTTCGTTTTCTTCCCTCGCATGGCGCCTCTCTGGAGCGTGCCGCTGGTTTCAGGGGAAGCGCGAACCGGTATCAGCGACACCATGACTCCCGGCGATATTTCCAGCCTCGCCCAGAGCAGTGAACGAGCCTTTCGCGTCACGTTTGGTGGCGAGTTGCCGGCATACCGGGATCGTTACTGGCGTGGGCTTATCCTGGATCGCCTGGACGGTGAGACCTGGCAACAGGGATTTGCTCAGCCGTTTCGTCGCCCGGGACGGGTTGCCGTGGACGGCGGCGTGGGGCCGCTCGGGCCCAGCCAGTACGACGTGTTATTGGAGCCCACGGACCAGACCTGGGCCTTTGCCCTGGAGGACTCCAGGGCGGTCTCCAAAAATGTAGAGCGAACGGACGAGGGGTTGTTCCGGTTTGACCGGCCGGCTGACAGTGCAGTCCGTTACCGAATGGAGTTGGTCGGGAACCAGCCAACGGAGGGCGCCAGTGCGGAGCCCGATAACCTTCAGCGTTATCTACAGTTACCGCAAAGCGGCAACCCGAGGGCAAGGGCGTTTGGGCAGCGACTGGCAGATCAATATGACAACAACCCTCAGGCAATGGTGCAACAGCTTTTGACCCGCTTTCGGGAGCAGCCCTATTTCTATACTCTGCGCCCGCCCGCCATGCCCGTGGACGGCATCGACAGCCTGTTGTTCGATGAAAAACGGGGCTTCTGTGCTCACTACGCCGGGGCTACCACGTTTGTGTTGCGGGCAGCGGGTATTCCGGCACGAGTGGTGGTCGGTTACCAGGGCGGGTCGCCCGGCGCAGATGACGAATACCTGATCGTGCGGCAGTACGATGCCCATGCCTGGGTGGAAGCGTGGTTCCCCGGCCAGGGTTGGGTGCGGGTGGACCCGACAGCTGCCATTGCTCCCG
>OJEX01000113.1_pt1 | contig 21665 bp, 22 predicted proteins | sample 1593971 | NCBI WGS metagenome assembly OJEX01 (sample SAMN05416775, study PRJEB24817) | seawater metagenome | isolation source: Sea water | place: Canada:Atlantic | collected 2013-11 | reverse complement strand
TTTAAGTACAGCTAAAAACGCTTCTTGAGGTACTTCAACATTACCTACTTGCTTCATGCGTTTTTTACCATCTTTTTGCTTCTGTAATAATTTTTTCTTTCGGCTAATATCACCACCATAACACTTTGCGGTAACGTTTTTACGCAGTTGCTTCACTGTAGTTCGGGCAATAACGTTATTACCAATAGCTGCTTGAATAGCGATATCAAACATTTGACGATGGATCAGCTCTTTAAGTTTATCCACTAGCATTCGACCACGAGAAGCTGAATTAGCTCGGTGAGTAATCATCGCTAAGGCGTCTACTCGATCACCATTAATCATGACATCAACACGTACCATGTCAGCAGGTTCAAAGCGGATAAAATTATAATCAAGAGAAGCATAGCCACGGCTAGTCGATTTTAGTTTATCAAAAAAGTCCATAACCACTTCAGCCATAGGTAACTCATAAGTAACAGCAACTTGGTTACCATGATAAATCAAATCTTTTTGCACGCCACGTTTTTCGATACATAAGGTAATAACGTTACCTAAATACTCTTGTGGTACCAAAATATTGGCTTGTACTATAGGCTCTCGAATTTCATCAATATTGTTAACCGCAGGTAAATCAGCAGGATTATCAATTGATAATAATGTGCCATCAGTACAAGAAATTTCATAATTTACGGTTGGCGCTGTGGTGATTAAATCTAGATCATATTCACGCGCTAAACGTTCTTGAACAATTTCCATGTGCAACATGCCAAGGAAACCAATACGGAAACCAAAACCTAAAGCAGATGAATTTTCTGGTTCAAAAAACAAAGAAGCATCATTTAAACTTAATTTATTTAACGCATCACGGAAATTTTCGTAATCATCTGAACTGATCGGAAAAATACCCGCATAGACTTGTGGTTGTGCTTTTTTAAAGCCAGCCAATGCCTTATCTGTTTCTTTTTTATTTATGGTGATTGTATCACCAACCGGTGCACCATGAATTTCTTTAATTCCCGCGACTATATAGCCAACTTCACCTGCTCGTAAAATACCAGTTTCTGTTTGCTTTGGTGTGAAAATTCCTACGTTATCAATTTGATGAACTTGCCCTGTGGACATCACCAACATTTTATCGCCTTTTTTCACTTCGCCATTCATGATACGAACTAAAGAAACAACGCCTTGATAGTTATCAAACCATGAATCAACAATAAGTGCTTGTAATGGTGCATCATAATCACCTTCAGGAGGTGGAATGTTTTTTACAATGATTTCCAAAACATCTTCGATACCAACCCCTGTTTTTGCCGAACAAGTCACTGCATCGGTGGCATCAATACCAATAATATGTTCGATTTCTTCACAAACTCTATCTGGATCTGCTTGCGGTAAATCAATTTTGTTAAGAATTGGTATAACTTCTAGTTCCATTTCAATCGCGGTATAACAATTAGCAACTGTTTGCGCTTCAACTCCCTGCCCTGCATCAACAACAAGTAAAGCGCCTTCACAAGACGCTAGCGAGCGAGAAACTTCATATGAAAAGTCAACATGACCTGGAGTATCAATAAAGTTAAGTTGGTATATTTCACCATTTTTTGCTTTATAGTCTAAAGTAACACTTTGTGCTTTAATGGTAATGCCACGCTCACGTTCAATATCCATTGAATCAAGAACCTGCGCTTCCATCTCACGTTCCTGCAAGCCTCCGCAATGCTGAATGAGACGATCAGATAGTGTTGATTTACCATGATCAATGTGGGCAATAATGGAGAAATTTCGAATATTTTTCATAAATGGAAGTTCAGGTAAAAAGCTATAAATTGAAGAGTGGTGTGATTTTAACGAATTTAGCGCGCTGGGGCTATCTTTTGTTCAGGGTTTTCGTCAATCTATTTAACATCAACAACAAGTAGCTTAGGTATTAGACGTAATATTTTAGGCTGTAGTTTTCCCTGATAATCTGAATGGTTTTGTAAATACTTTGCTAAACGATAGCCTAAATAACCGCCCGTAAGACCAATACCTAAAGCCAATAATTCATGACTAAGGACTTTTTGCATTATTAGCCACTGCCCCATCGCTGAAAAGGATAAAAGCCCAATAATTGGAAGTAAGTAAACTTGCCAAGCGCTTTTTAATACGTCAATTTCAGGTAACGTTAATACAACACAATCCCCAACTTGCACTCGTTGATTATTTAAGAATGTTGATAACGGTAAAGTAAATGATAATTTTTTATGAGGAATAGCTTTAGCAACTTGACCACTTGCACATGTTGATACTTGCGAACAACTATTACAGCTAGATTTTACTTGACTAACCACACTAATCATCCCATTTTCAATAGCAATAACTTCAGCTAATTCTTCCATTATATTTCACTCACAAACATATTAATAATCCGTATTTTGATAACCAACCTATTTAAGTGTTCCAAGATCATGAATAAAGTAAACAGAATTAACAATTTTTTTAGCTGTTGCCACTGGAATTTTACCAACAACACTCACTTCTACATTGTTAATGACTTGATTAAATACCAAGGTTGCACCGTCATGAGCATACTCTATTACTCTTTGCTTATCCTTGCTAGGATTAACATAAACAGATAAATCAACTAACCCGTCGTTGAATAACATAAACTCCACAGACTGTTTACTGGTATTAATACGATGTCTATTAGATTTGATTGGCTTGAAGCCATTCGGTAACCAATTAACTTGCCAACCGAGTTTAGTTACTTCTTGTTTAGCCGTAATATCAACTACTTTTGGTAAATCTGTTGCTTGTAGTTGCTTTAAATGTTCAGATGAATCACTTGTGATTTCTAAATGAGTAAATTGTATTTGCTCAAGCAATTGCCCTTTACGGGTAATAATTGCTAACTTTAGTAGTAAACCACTTTGCTGATCTAACCACACCCAATAACCAAAACGATGAGTGTCTTTTGGTACAATACGAATCAACTGAGCAATTCTTCCTAACACACGGCTTCTACCAACAGAAACAAAGTGATAATTATTTTCTAACACACTGATATCTTGACCAAATACCGCTGGAATTGGCCCACTAATATGAGAAGACGTTATAGAATAAGGCGCATATTCAGGTTCGATATAACTCACTGTATTATCAATTCGTAAAATATCACGACGGGGTCCGTTGAGTAAGGCTAATATCTCAAGCTCAACCTGATTACTACTTGCTGTGTCTGCAGTAAGACCGTGCAGCCAATGATAGGGTTCTGCTTGGTTATTTTTAACCACTACAAATGAAGTGCTAAAATTTAGCTCTCGTAAAGCGCTTGAAAGGCGTTCGAAAGAGAGCTTTGCTATGCTACTATCGCTTTCAACTGTCGCTGATAGTACTGAAAAATTAGTAAAAATACTAAGAGAACAAATTAAAAAACATTGTATAAGAGATAATTTAAAAAATAAGAACTTCATGTTTTCTCAAGAATTATGGGGATTAAAAAGTCCTATACTCGTTTCACCTGAAACTCGTATCTTCAAGTCGAACGAGTATGACATCATTATTCACTTTTATTTGATGCCGTCATTGATTGTCTAATTGATTATATCATTGCGATTGAATGTTTGAGTTATCATTAATTTTTGCTGCACTTAACTTGATTTGCTGTTGATGATCAGACAATAAAGCTTGAAAGCGACGTTGCTGCTCAATTTTTTGTTCAAGTACTGCTTCTTTTTGAGGTTGTACCGGTTGTTGATAATTAAAACTTACTGGATTGGCAAAACCAGCTAAAGGTGTAGTTTGCACAATTTGATTCGGCGTAATAATTTCATTATTATCCGCGGTGTTTTGTTGCACACCAATAATCATTAATCCCGCAGCTGACGCTGCTATTGCTAACTGACCAAGTGGTTTAACTAGCTGAACGACCTTAGCTTTAAATGTGTTGAATACTTTTACTTTAGCTTCTAAACGATTAGGGGCAAGAATCGTAGGTTCATTTTGCAGTACATCAGCTATTTGTGCTGATAAGTCTAATTGTAACGTAGGTGGTATCTCATCACGAATGACATCACCAATTAAATGATAATGCCGCCATGTTGTTGATAAGTGTTCATCCTTGAGCATATCATCAATAGCTTGCTCTGATTCATGATCAGTAACTTGATAATTATCAACTAATGATGAAATTGTCTCAAACTTACTTTCACTCATACTTCTACCTTAAATAATTAATGTTTCAAACTAGTTTGCTTGCAGCAAAGGAGTAATCTTTTTATCGATAGCATCACGTGCTCTAAAAATACGTGAACGCACTGTGCCAACTGGGCACTCCATGATAGTAGCTATTTCTTCATAACTTAAACCCTCAATTTCTCGAAAGTTGATAGCAATACGTAAATCATCAGGTAATTGCTTTATGGCATCAAAAATAACTTTTTTAATTTCTTCCGTGAGTAATATTTTTTCAGGTGATGCATTTTCTCTTAGCGCATCTCCACCATCATAAAACTCTGCATCTTCAACCTCAACGTCAGTACTAGGTGGTTTACGTCCTAGGGCGACACTGTGATTTTTCGCACAATTTACAGCTATACGGTACAACCAAGTATAAAATGCACTTTCTCCTCTAAAATTAGGTAATGCTCGATAAGCTTTAATAAAAGCTTCTTGTACTATATCAGGCACGTCACTTTGATTACTTACATAACGCGACACTAAGTTAGCCACCTTATGTTGATATTTTGTTACTAATAGGTTGAAGGCATTTTTATCACCTTGCTGCACCCGTTCAACCAATGCTTGGTCAACGTTCTGTTCGCTCATTTGAGCCATTTCTCCTAAAGATACCCTACTTTATTTTGAGGGTAAAAAATCACTTTACACATTTGGCTCGTAACAAACGCATCAATTAAGACTACTCATTTTAGAAAAAGTTCTTTTTTATTTTAATTTTTTTAAATTTAGACTTATTTTAGCTTGTTAACCCTGTTACCAAATGTCAATAAACGGTAATATCACACTATAATACCTGATAATCCTTTATTTATGAATCAACAAAACAATTGTGATGTGTTAATTATTGGTAGCGGCGCGGCGGGCTTAACACTCGCCTTACATTTAGCAAAAAATGCTGATGTTGTTATTTTAAGTAAAGGGCCACTTAACGAAGGCTCAACTTTCTATGCACAGGGAGGAATAGCGGCCGTTTTCGATGAAAATGATAGTGTTGCCTCTCATGTCGCCGACACTATGGTTGCTGGTGCCGGTTTGTGCGATGAAAAAACGGTGCAATATACCGCAGAAAATGCAAAAGCCTGCCTTGATTGGTTAATTGAGCAAGGTGTTACCTTTGATAAAGAAGAAAGCGAACAAGGCGAAAGGTACCATCTCACACGTGAAGGTGGTCATAGTCATCGCCGCATTCTTCATTCTGCAGATGCCACAGGTAAAGTAATACAAACCACATTAGCTGACCGTGTTAGACAGCACTCTCGTATCAGAATATTTGAACGTTATAATGCCATTGACCTCATTTGTGAATCGCACGAAGAAGAGGGTAAAAGTAAACAGTGTATTGGCGCTTATATTTGGAATCGCAATAGCGAAAAAGTTGAAAGCATTTATGCTCAAAAAACTATTTTAGCAACAGGGGGGGCGAGTAAAGTGTATCAATATACTTCAAACCCTGACGTTGCTAGTGGCGATGGTATCGCTATGGCATGGCGCGCAGGTTGTCGTGTTGCCAATATGGAATTTAATCAATTCCATCCTACTTGCCTTTTTCACCCCGATGCAGGGACTTTTCTTTTAACTGAAGCGTTGCGGGGCGAAGGGGCAAAACTCAGACGCCCAGATGGTAGTCGTTTTATGCCCGCCTTTGATCATCGTGCTGAATTAGCACCACGTGACATAGTTGCTCGCGCCATCGATTTCGAAATGAAACGCTTAGGTGTTGATTGTATGTATCTTGATATTAGCCACAAACCCAGTGATTTTATCAAGCAGCACTTCCCTACCATCTATCAGCGAACAAAAGATTTTGGTATTGATATTACCAAACAACCTATGCCAATAGTACCTGCTGCTCACTATACTTGTGGTGGCGTTATGATAGATCTGCACGGTAAAACCGATGTTAATCAACTTTATGCCATTGGTGAAATGTCGTACACAGGTTTACATGGTGCCAATCGCTTAGCGAGCAATTCTTTACTCGAATGCCTGGTCTTTGCACGTGCTGCCGCATTAGAGATTAGTGAATCCTTAAAGCCAAACAATCGTTTTATCAAGTTACCTCGCTGGGATGAAAGCAGGGTGACAGATTCTGATGAAGAAGTTGTTATCCAACATAATTGGCACGAATTACGTTTATTTATGTGGGATTATGTCGGTATTGTAAGAACCACTAAAAGGCTAGAGCGAGCTTTACATCGGGTTGAACTCTTGCAGCAAGAAATTCAAGATTATTATCAAAATTTTAAAGTAAGCAATAATTTACTTGAATTAAGAAATTTGGTACAAGTCGCTGAATTAATTATTCGCTGTGCGATGAGTAGAAAAGAAAGTAGAGGTTTACACTACACATTGGATTATCCTGAGCAACTAGCAGAAACAAAACCAACGATTTTAGATCCGAATGATTAAGAAGTATCTGTTAACTTTCGAATAACCTGCGACAGTCGAGAAAAGTCTTGTGCACTTAAACTATCGCGATAAATAAACAACCACTTGTTTTTAGATTGTTTATTTATCGTATAAGACAAAAGTGCGGATGAAGACAAATTAGAGAAAGGCGCCATATGCAACCAACATCCAAAAAAACTATAGCGACTGCTTGCTAATAATTGGAACTGTTCTTTTATACCAACATTACTTATTACTCTATTTTCAAGCGGATATTCGAATGAACAAACACCATAATCATCAAGTGTGAATTGAAGCGACGTTAGTTGCCCATTCTTTTTATTTGCAATATAAATACTCATGAGAGTAGTGGTTAACACCGCTACAATTAACACATATTGATAGGCATAGGTGACATAGCTTATCAGTAGTAAGTTAAAAAAAAGGCAACCACTTAACCATAATAAATTGCGATACCGCGACTGTTTAACACAAATATCATACTTTGACGCGGTTGAGTATAAATTGCACCATGGCGTTGAGTTCGAGGTCTTCACAAGTGTTATGTCCCATAAACCATGCAAATAAATCAGGATCTTGCTCTGTTAATAGCCGCTCAAACGTTATTTGCTGTTCGGCAGTCAAATCATCATAAGCGTCATCCACAAAGGGAATAAAAAGTAAATCAAGCTCTAACATTCCACGGCGACATGCCCATCTAAGTCTGGCCTTGTTTACTGGTGGTAAGTTTACCGCTGCTGACATTTGTCTATCCTCATTCTCTAAAGTTAGCGCTATTGTAACAATAACACTAGTTTACTCGCCAACTAATTCAGTAATATTTAGCGGGTAATTTTAATGAGCGGTTGAATTTTTAGTTATTTGACCGCATTTATCTATTACCAATCACTGCATCGTTTGATCTTATGTCAATAACAACTGAAACCAACATACCTTCACTTGAAGAATTACCCGATACTTTCCTCGTGTCACTGGCTTCCTACAGTGCGATCTCTTTAATAGGAGAGGAGCAAACTAAATACTTACAAGGCCAAGTGACTTGTGATGTAAATAGCAGCAATGATAACAATTTACTTATTGGTGCTCACTGTAATGCTAAAGGTAAAGTATTTAGTGTCTTTCGGTTAATTAACCGAAACTCAGCACATTTATTGATCCAACCTAAAGCAAGTATTGATGATTCGATTACCGAACTAAAAAAGTTTGGTGTATTTGCAAAAGTTGATATAACACTAACAAATGAATTAAGTTTTTTTGCCTTAGTCGGTGAGCAAGCAACGACTATTTTACAAGAGAAATTCAACCAAGTTCCTGATAGTTTAACCCCTGTTGTACAATCAAATACCACAACTTTAGTGTATGTTGCTGGCAAACAAGCACGCTACTTATTAATTGATGAAAGCTCTGTACTAGAAAGTATAATAGCCACGTTTGACCAACCAATTTACCACTCAAGTGTATGGAACTTGCTAGAAATCAACGAAGGTTTCCCGCAATTATCAAGTAAATGCATTGGTGAATACGTGCCACAAATGCTTAATTTACAAGCAATTAATGGTATCAGTTTTACTAAAGGCTGTTATTTAGGCCAAGAAACCGTCGCTAGAATGCAGTATTTAGGTAAAAACAAGCGAGCGTTATATTCATTACGCACATCCCTAGCACAACCATTAGAAATTGATGACGTAATCGAAAAACAATTAGGTGAAAACTGGCGTAAAGCGGGAGATATTATAACAAGTTACCAAGCAGATAATGGTGAGTGTTACCTTCAAGCCGTACTTAATAGCGATCTAGATAATAGCACTGCGTTAAGAATAAAATCACAGCCTGAATCCAGCATAAAAGTTCAATCATTACCTTATTCGTTAGTAACAGAATAAAATTTTATTAAAATATAGTTAGGAGTACCAATGAAAATTAGTAATAACTCTGTAGTCATCATGCACTACGCCGTATCAGATAGTGAAGGCACATTAATCGACAGCTCATATGATCATAAACCAATGGAGATAATTCAAGGCACCGGTTATTTAATTCCTGGATTAGAAGAGGCATTGATTGATCATAAAGCAGGCGACAAATTTGAAGTGGCTGTAGCGTGCAAAGAAGCCTACGGTGAGCGCCATGATGAATATGTACAAACCGTACCAAAAGAATTATTACAAGGCGTTAAAGATTTAGCCGTTGGCACTCAACTTCGCGCGTCTACTGATGATGGCGAACAAACCGTTATTGTCATTGATGTTAACGATAAAGAAGTTACCGTTGACGGTAATCATCCCCTTTCAGGACTTGATCTAAGCTTTGATGTTGAAATTTTAGAAGTACGTGAAGCGACAGAAGAAGAACTTTCTCATGGCCATATTCATGCAGAAGGCGAGTCGTGTGGTGGCGGTCATGAACATAGTCATGAACATAACCACGAAGAAGGAGAAACCTGTGGTGATGACTCACCTAAATCAGCTAACAGCTAGCGATTAAACATCGATAAAATAGTGAGTTGCGAAAGAAGTGAATCTTCGCAACTCGTCTGTCATTAGATCTATTAATCTTTAAAATTCGTGAACTGAAAAGACTGCTCCAAATCAGCTTTACGCACTAAACTCATAACAGCTTGTAATTCATCACGCTTTTTTCCTGTTACACGTACTTGTTCACCTTGAATAGCGACTTGTACTTTTAACTTTTCAGATTTAATCAGTTTAACTACTTTTTTCGCTACATCTTGCTCAATACCTTCTTTGAAGCTAACTTGCTGGCTCCAGTTTTTACCGCTAGCAGATGCTGAGCCTAACGTCATCGATTTAGCATCAATATTACGTTTAGTTAACTGACTTCGAAGCATGTCACTCAATTGCTTTAATTGAAAGTCGCCTTCAGCTTTCAGCGTTACATTAGGTTTTTTCCATTCAAAACTTGCTTCAACGCCACGAAAATCAAAGCGAGTGGTTAGTTCACGATTCGCATTATCTACGGCATTAAGCACTTCTTCTAAATTAATTTCTGACACTATATCCATTGATGGCATGATCATTTCTCTTGTTAGCAAATTTATATTTTTAACATTATACCCAAACAACCTTAGCATGATAATATCTATGCATAATTTTTTATCTCTTTTTACTTGTGAAAATACGACATCATTTAACTTTTTTCATCATTATTATTAGCACGGCTATGTTGCTATTTTTTTCCAGTGAATTATTGCTCCCTACTGAGTTGAAAAAAATAGTCTTTCGTTCCCCAAAAATAGATACTATTGGGCACTTTATCGCCTTTTTTATTTTAGCTTGGCTAATACATTCACTAATAAAATTAACATTAGTAAAAACATTCATTACACTTAGTTTTTATGGCGCACTAAGTGAATTGGGCCAGTACTATTTAGGATTTCGTAATGGTGAATTTAGTGATTTTTTTGCTGATATTGCTGGCATTAGTTCATTTATACTGTTGAAATTACTTTATTTAGCTTATAAAAAAATTTACTTTAAAAAACTAACTAAAAAGCATTCAACGACATCAACATTTCCCAGGCATGATAAATGAATATCATCGTTGTAGGCCAAGGCGCGATGGGATTACTCTGGTATCACCACCTAGCTATATCAACCGCAGCCACTAATTTATCCTTATTAGCATCTACTCAACACAACTTAGATGATGATAATTATTACTTTAGTGATCACCAGGGTTTAGCTTATCAAGGTAAACTTAATTACGCCTATGATGAAGAAATTAAAAATGCTGATGTTATTTTTCTTTGTGTGAAGTCTTTTAAAATAAATACTGCCTTAAAAAAAATAGCACCACAGTTAAAAGCGAATACTCATATTATCCTTGCCCATAATGGCATGGGCACGTTAGCTGAATTACCTAAGGAATTTATAAATCAACATAATATTTATGCTTTATTAACCACACATGGCTGCCTTAGAGAGGCTTCATTAAACATTACCCATACCGGTATTGGAATAACGGATATTGGTTTAGTCTCAGGGCGGGTAGATATTACAGAGCAGCAAGCATTAACTTGTCTCTTAAATAAAGCGTTACCCTGTGTAAAACTTCACAACAATATCATTGAAAAACAATGGCTAAAATTGGCAATTAATTGTGTTATAAACCCAATAACAGCATTACATGATATTAATAATGGTCAGGTAAATAATCATGTTTTTACTCTACAAATAGAAGCAATTTTATCTGAACTAGTATTGGTTGCTAAAAGTGAAGGGATTCATTTAAATACAGACATATTGATAAAAAAAATACGACAAGTCGCCACTGCAACCGCTAAAAATTGTTCCTCAATGCGTTGCGATGTCTTAGCGCATAAACAAACAGAAATTAATTACATTAACGGCTATGTTCATAAACTTGGTTTAAAGCACAGTATTGCCACACCCGAAAATACTCAGTTATGGCAAACCGTCCTTAGACTGGCTTCCTTCGACTCTTCGGCAAGCTCAGAGCTCAGGACAAACGGAATGGAGGGATGAGCGGAGGTCATTCGACCAGCCGCATTAATAATTAAGGACGATACACTTTTACGTTTTTGAAGCCATTATCAAGTAAATATAATGCTTGTAGTTTACTCATCACACCATGATCACAATAAAGTAAGTAATCTTTAGTCATATCGAGATCACCAAACTGGGTAGCAAGTTTATAAAACGGGATATGCTTAACTTCAACTCCATCAAGTTCAAGCGGTTTTTCATCTGTTTCATCAGGGGAGCGTATATCAAGAACAATCGCGTTATCAGTGATGTTTTCCACTAAATCTACCGCATGAATTTCTTCTTCACTCTCTTTACCAATATCACGAATATCATAAACGCGAGTATCACTCACCACTTTGTCTAAAATATCGAAATTAAAATTACCTTCCTCTTCTTCAACTTTGGAGAGTACCGCTTTTACGGTTGGTTTTTTAGAAATAACACCACAATATTCTGGAATAGTTTTGGAAAATTCTTCTGTACCAATGCTACGCGCGATATCAATAATATCTTGTTTATCGTAAGCCACTAATGGGCGTAATATCAAGGTGTCTGTTACTTGGTTTATAACATTTAAGTTAGTTAAGGTTTGGCTTGAAACCTGTCCTAAACTTTCACCGGTAACAAGTGCTTGAATTTTTCCTCGTTTTGCAATTTTTGTTGCAGCTCTTACCATCATTCGCTTTAACACTACACCCATGTGGCTATTTTCAACATTCTCTAAAATTTCAGCCACAACAGGTTCAAAATCAATAGAAAAGAATTTTACTTTATGTGAGGCACCAAATTTATTCCACAAATAATAGCTTATCTGTTTAACACCGACTTCGTGTGCTGAACCACCTAAGTTAAAGAAACAATAGTGAGTACGAGAACCTTTCTTGATCATTTGGTAACTTGAAACACCTGAGTCAAAACCACCCGACATAAGCGATAATACATCTTCTTGCGTTGCTATTGGGAAACCACCTAAACCTTTATGACGTTGGGTAACAATAAATAAATCTTTATTTTTAATTTCAAGATAAACCGTAACATCTGGATTTTTTAATTTTACTTTGGCACTCTCTACCGCTTGATTTAAGCCACCACCTACATATTGCTCTACTTTGAGTGAATTAAAGTCATGGGTACCAGTACGTTTGGCTCGTACACAAAAAGTTTTATTTGCAATAGCTTCAGCGTGAACAGCCAACGTTTTTTCAAAAATGTCATGAACATCAATAAAATCGGTTTGCTGTACCTCTAAAAACATCGGCACACCAGGAATACACTTAAGGGCGTCAATTAAACGTTCACGGTTTTCAGGAGAATTGTCTTTGGTATTAACTTCAATATTGTCCCAGTTCATGCGTGAAGTGACTTGCTCGTCAATACGACGTAGAACATTTTTAATATTCGTTTCTAAAATTTTAGTGAAACGTTTACGGACCGGACGAGATTTAATAGTGATCTCAGATTGAAGCTTTACGATAAATTTCATCGACAAGTGACCTAAATAATAACAGTAAATAATTTGTGCGTATTATATACTCAAACGTTATCAATATATACACCCACACCTAAGCCACTTTAATGTATGAGTTTCAGCAAACATGATAATATAGCCATCACTAACATGCCTATTTGTACATAATATTTTATAATAGTTATCATAATAATACTTAATCAATATTATTACTTAAAGGTCAATGGTTTAGCATTATCACAAGATATTTAACTAAAGGTTTATTTGACCCAAGCTTCTAGCTAAGGTAAGTTTGCGCCTAGACTTTATAAGCAGTCAGCTCAGGTAAAAATCATGGCAAAGAAAAAACTAGAAAACCTTACTTTTGAAGAGTCTTTAAGTGAATTAGACTCTATAGTACATAATTTAGAGCAGGGTGAATTAAGCTTAGAAGAATCGATGACATTATTTGAGAGAGGTTTAAGCCTAAGCCAAATAAGTCAAAGCAAACTACAAGCAGCCGAACAAAAAGTAAAAATTTTACTGGAAAAAAATGGTGAACAGCAGTTATCTAATTTTGACTTACCCTCAGAAGACAATGTATTAGGTGAGCATCTGTGAACCAACTCGCCAATCATGATGTTTTTCAAAAACGTATTGATAATTTTCTAGCACAAAAACTCGATAAATTACCCATTAATGATGACAAACTCCATCAAGCTATGCGTTATGGTTTGTTAATTGGGGGAAAACGTATTCGTCCTTACTTAGCATACATTACGGGTGAGGCATTAGGCGCTAGCTTAACAGATCTTGACGGTATTGCCGGTGCATTAGAATGCATACATGCTTATTCTTTATTACATGATGACTTACCGGCCATGGATGATGATGATTTAAGACGCGGGCAACCAACTTGTCATAAAGCTTTTGATGAAGCCACCGCAATTCTTGCCGGTGATAGCTTACAAACATTGGCATTTGATATATTAGCTAATCATAATTTTTCTAAAAAGATTCAACCCAAACAAATAAAATTAATACAAAAATTAGTCTCCGCATCAGGTTATCAGGGGATGTGTGGTGGTCAAGCACTTGACTTAGCAGCAACCAACAAGCAGATTGATTTAGAAAAACTAGAAACATTACACTCATTAAAGACAGGTTCATTACTGGAAGCATCTGTTTTAATGAGTGCTGAATGCTCTACCCAAGTAACTGAAAAAGATAAAGAAGCATTAAAAAAGTATGCTCGATTAATTGGTTTAGCCTATCAGGTTCAAGATGATATTATCGACATAACATCAACCGAAGAGCAGTTAGGAAAGCCCTGTGGCTCAGACCTGGCGGCCCATAAGAGTACCTATCCGGCTCTACTCGGTTTGCAAGGCGCACAACAAAAAGCTGAAAACTTATTTCAACAAGCACTTCAAGCTTTGGCTAGTTTACCTTACAATACACAATCCTTAGCTGATTTTGCTACTTTTATTGTTAAACGTAGCTATTAACACGCAGCAGTTTACCCGTTAACGCTAATACAATAACAAATATAGAGCAACTATGACCACAAACCTAGCTGATTACCCATTACTTGCTCAAATCAATTCTCCAAAAGATTTACGAAATATCTCCCAAGATAAATTATCGCGTATCAGCAATGAGCTACGTAACTACTTATTGAATTCGGTCAGTAAAAGTAGTGGCCATTTCGCTTCAGGGCTAGGCACAATTGAATTAACTGTTGCGCTACATTACGTATATAACACACCCTTTGACCACCTTATTTGGGATGTTGGACATCAAGCCTATCCTCATAAAATTTTAACTGGCAGAAGAGATCAACTACACACTATTAGGCAAAAAAATGGCTTACATCCTTTTCCTTGGCGAGAAGAGAGTGAGTACGATACGTTAAGCGTTGGTCATTCAAGTACGTCAATATCTGCTGCGTTAGGGTTAGCCGTCGCTGCTGAGAAAGAAGGACGAAACCGGAAAACAGTCGCCGTTATTGGTGATGGCGCCATGACTGCTGGAATGGCATTTGAAGCACTAAACCATGCGGGCGATATAAAAAAAGATATGCTGGTTATCCTAAACGATAATGAAATGTCAATTTCAGAAAATGTTGGCGCTTTAAATAATCATTTAGCAAAAATGTTATCAGGAAGTATCTATACTGGAATTCGAGAGGGCAGTAAGCGCTTACTTAAAAAAATACCACCAATAAAAGAGTTAGCCAGTCGGGCTGAAGAACACCTTAAAGGTATGGTTGTTCCTAGTACCTTCTTTGAAGAGCTAGGCTTTAATTATATTGGCCCAATTGATGGTCATGACGTGAATGGTTTAGTTGAAACCATCACAAATATGCGCAATCTTAAAGGTCCGCAGTTACTACATATTGTAACTAAAAAAGGTAAAGGTTATTACGCCGCAGAGCAAGATCCTATTAAATATCATGCGGTACCTAAATTTAACCCAAAAGATGCTCATTTACCTAAGGCGAAACCTACCTTACCCACCTACTCACAAATCTTTGGCGACTGGTTATGTAAAACAGCTGAAGTTGACCAGAAGTTAGTAGCTATAACACCTGCCATGAGAGAAGGATCTGGTATGGTAGAGTTTAGCCAACGATTCCCCGATCAATATTACGATGTAGCAATTGCTGAGCAGCATGCTGTTACTTATGCTGCAGGACTTGCTATAGGTGGTCAAAAACCTGTTGTTGCGATTTATTCTAGTTTCTTACAGCGTGGGTACGATCAGTTAATTCATGATATAGCTATTCAGAATCTTCCTGTGATGTTTGCAGTAGACAGAGCAGGTATTGTTGGCGCTGACGGGGCAACACATCAAGGTTCATTTGATCTAAGCTTTTTAAGGTGTATTCCCAATCTAGTCATTATGGCACCCGCTAATGAACGTGAGTGCCAATTAATGCTCAATACAGGTCACCAACTTGAAACACCATCCGTTGTACGTTACCCAAGAGGAAGCGGTACTGGAGAAATTCTACCCGGTGTTAATGAGACAATTGAAATAGGAAAAGGCTTAACCATTTTTAATGGTAAAAAAATTGCCTTATTAAGTTTTGGAACAATGTTAACAGAAGCAAAAATTGCCGCAGCAGCACTTAATGCAACCTTAGTAGATATGCGCTTTGTTAAGCCATTAGATTCTCAACTAATTGATGAGTTGGTTAACTCACATGAGTTAATCGTGACAATTGAAGATAATGCTATCGCCGGTGGTGCAGGCTCTGGTGTAAATGAATATATTCTGTCACAAGGAAAAGTGATAAAAGTACTAAATATCGGAATTCCTGACCATTTTGTTAAACACGGAACTCAAACTGAAGTTCATCAAGAGTTAAGATTAGATAGCGTGGGGATTATAGACAAAGTTAATCGTTTTATTAGCCATTAATATAAAAGGCATACCTTTACCAGATATGCTCTCCTTCATTGTATTATCAACCTAGTTTACAAGTTTTGTACATCAATTCTATTTTTAAGGTTATCTTCTAATGCGCTTTTACGCTCACGTGCTTGGCGTTTTTCGCATGGGTTGTCACAGTTACATTCTTTATCAATGCCGACACTGGCTAAACCACCACAACTGCCCGCGAGGGTTTTATTTTGAAAAATATAACCTACTGCCATAGCTGTGCCCACAGCAAGAAAAAGGACAAAGGTAATTAAAAAAATCATCATAATGGTTCTATGCCTATCAATAATTCGTGAACTGCCGGACTACGCTACACCAATACAGCTTGCTAGAAAATGCTAAAACATTGCTTCTCAAATACAGCCTTTAATTGGTTTCGAAACAAAAAATTCGCTATGTAAAACTTTACTTTAAATATTGCTTAAATTTTACCGTAAATTGTTCGCTAAAGCCATGCTCTGTTTTGGAAATAAACAACGCTGCTAGGTCATTCTCTACCGCAAACGCCATGCCCTGCTCTGTACCCATTACCATTAAGCTCGTTGATAAGCCATCAGCAGTCATCGAAGACGGGTGAATAACGGTAACAGAGACTAGATTGTGATTTATTGGCCTACCTGTCGCAGGATCAATAATATGAGAAAAACGTTGGCCGTCTGCTTCAAAATAATTTCTATAATCACCTGAAGTAGCAACAGCATTATCTTTAGGAATGATAACTTGATGAACAGCTCTTTGCTCCCCAGAGGGATCTGAAATGGGCTTTTCAATAGCAATAGCCCACAACTCACCCGTGTGTTTAAAGCCCTTTAAACGCATTTCTCCACCAATTTCCACTAAATAATTAACAATGCCATTAGCTTCAATCAATTCAGCGACTACATCCACACCATAGCCTTTAGCGGTAGTTGATAAATCAACATACAGGCTGGGGATATCTTTTGTTAATTGATTGCCGACTAAATGCAGATTTTTCAAACCAACTCTCGCCAGTGTAACGGCTATGATACTTTCACTCGGCACGATTTCTGGCCGTTGTTCAGGACCAAAGCCCCAGAGATTAACTAATGGACCTACGGTTATATCTAGTTTTCCATTACTTAATTCACCTAAGCGAATTGACTCTTTTAACACGCGAGCAAACCCGATAGATACTTCAAAAGTATCACTTGAATTAAATTGATTAAAAAGCGATATTTCAGAGTCAGGAATATAGGTCGACATTTCTTGATTGACTTGCTTAAGTACTGCATCAATTTTATCTTGCAGTTTCAACATTTCTACTTGTTCAGGCGTAGCAACTACTTTGACGTTATAGCTAGTTCCCATGGTACGACCTTGCAATAATATCTCTTTTTTAGCTGAATCATTGCTTGGAAAACAGGCTGTGATGCTAATGGATAAGAGTAAAATCGACATTAGTTTTATTTTATTCATTTTAATTTCCAAATTTATTATTTAGATAAACACACTGTTAAAATATATTTATATAAATAATCGCTCTTTGTCATCCATAACACCGCGAATTACCGTACGTCCTGTACATAAAAAGACGACCGAAGTCGTCTTTAGTTCAAATACTATTCATTGAGTAATAGTTTAATTTTAACGCTGAATATTGCCTTTCGTTCAAGAAGGCTGCGCGGAGTTGACGTTAGTCAATGAGCACAGCCGACACCGAAATCAAGGTAATAGGCAAGTTAAAATAAACGATTAACCGCCGAAGTCATCCAACATGATGTTCTCGTCTTCTACGCCAAGATCTTTAAGCATATGAATAACCGCAGCATTCATCATTGGAGGACCACACATGTAGTATTCACAATCTTCTGGTGCTTCATGGTCTTTTAAATATTCTTCAAAAAGAACATTATGAATAAAACCTGTCATACCATCCCAGTTATCTTCTGGTTGAGGATCAGATAACGCAACATGCCATAAGAAGTTATCATTATCAGCCGCTAAGCCGTTGTAATCATCTTCATAGAACATTTCACGTTTTGAACGAGCACCATACCAAAAACTCATCTTACGCTTAGATTTTAAACGCTTAAGTTGGTCAAAGATATGTGAACGCATTGGGGCCATACCAGCACCACCACCGATAAATACCATTTCATTTTCAGTTTCTTTAGCGAAGAACTCGCCAAATGGACCAGAAATAGTAACTTTATCACCTGCTTTAAGACTAAAGATGAATGATGACATTTTACCTGCTGGTAAATGTAAACGTCCTGGAGGAGGCGTAGCAATACGCACATTCAGCATAATAATGCCTTCTTCTTCAGGGTAGTTTGCCATTGAATAAGCACGTAACGTTGGCTCGTCAACTTTTGATTCAACATCGAAAAATCCAAAATGATTCCAATCACCTTTATACTGATCATCAATATCAAAATCTTTGTATTTAACATGATGTGCAGGAGCTTCAATTTGAATATAACCACCCGCTTTAAAGGGCACAGATTCGCCATTTGGAATTTGAAGCTTAAGCTCTTTAATGAACGTTGCTTTGCTATCGTTTGAGATAACTTCACATTCCCATTGTTGAACACCGAAGATTTCATCTTCTACTTCAATTACCATGTCTTGCTTAACAGCAACTTGACAAGCTAAACGACAGCCTGATTTAGCTTCACGCTTGTTAATATGACCTTCTTCAGTTGGAAGAATATCACCACCGCCTGAATGAACATCTACACGACATTGACCACATGTGCCACCGCCACCACAAGCTGAAGGAATAAAAATTCCTTGATCAGCTAGCGCGCCTAGTAATTTACCACCTGCAGCAGTAACAACTGCCTTAGCTGGATCACCGTTTATGCTAATCGTAACATCACCACTTGATACTAACTTAGACTTAGCAAATAAGATCACTAATACTAAGACAATAATTATCGCGGTAAACATCGATACGCCGAGAATAATTTCCATCGACTATTCCTTAAAATTTTCTAAGGGTGCAACACAAATTAATTTGTATTACACCGACCAAATTTATAACGAAATACCACCGAAAGAAAGAAAGCCAAAAGCCATCAATCCAGCAGTAATAAATGTAATACCTAAACCTTTCAAACCGTCTGGCACATCAGAATATTTCATCTTTTCGCGCAAACCAGCCATCAGAACAATTGCTAACATCCAACCTACGCCTGAGCCAATGCCATACACAACACTTTCTCCAAGGGTAAGGTTTTTCGCAACCATAAAGGATACCGCACCAAAAATAGCACAGTTAACCGTGATTAAAGGCAAGAAGATACCAAGCGCTTGATACAAAGCAGGAAAATATTTATCTAACAACATTTCCAAAATTTGTACTAAGGCAGCAATCACCCCGATAAAGGTAATGAATGACAAAAAGCTTAAGTCAATAGAGTTAGCTGGATCTGTAATACCCATCAACCCATCTAACGCACCTGGCGCAAGAATAGCTTGATAGATAACTTGGTTAGCAGGAACCGCTAAACCTAATACAACAACAACCGCAACACCAAGACCTATAGCCGTACTAACTTTCTTTGATACCGCCAAGAAAGTACACATACCTAAGAAAAAACTTAACGCCATATTCTCAATGAAAATAGTTTTAATAAAGATACTTAAATAATGTTCCATGATTAATCCTCCTCAACTTGTTCAGGTTTCCACTGACGAACTGCCCAGATGATTAAACCAATAATGAAGAATGAACTAAATGGCAAGACTAATAGACCATTACCTTGGTACCAACCGCCATTTTGTGTCAACTGTAAAATTTCAATACCAAAGACAGTACCAAAACCAAATAATTCACGGAAGAAAGCAACAACCATTAATACAGCACCGTAACCTAAACCGTTACCAATACCATCTAAGAAGCTAATGCCTGGTTTTTCTTTCATGGCAAAAGCTTCAGCACGTCCCATAACGATACAGTTGGTAATAATTAAACCTATAAAGACTGAAAGCTCTTTCGATAATTGATATGAGAAAGCTTTCAACACTTGGTCTACAACAATTACCAATGATGCAATAATCGCCATTTGTACAATAATACGTACACTTGACGGTATTTGGTTACGAATTGCAGAGATAAACAAGTTAGAAAATGCAGTTACAAATATTACCGCTAACGTCATAACTAAGGCATTCGCCATTGAGCTTGTTACCGCTAACGCAGAACAAACACCTAGCACTTGCAGTGCAATTGGATTGTTATCTACAACAGGTCCAAAAAGGACCTTATTAGTTTCTGAAGACATTATTTCAACCCTCCATTACGGAATTTAGTAATAAAAGGACCATAGCCTTCATCACCCAACCAAAAATGTAACGTTCGTTCAACACCTTGACTTGTTAAGGTTGCACCAGAAAGAGCATCAACGCCATGAACATCACCTTTCTTAGCACCACCTTTAACGATTTTAATAGCCGCTTCACCTTGCTCGTTATACATTTTTTTACCCGGCCATAAAGCTTTCCATTTCGGGTTAAGTACTTCTGCACCTAAGCCTGGAGTTTCTTTAAGATCAGAATATACAACGCTACGAACGGTATTTAAATCAGGAGCTAAGCCCACAAAACCATACATTAAATCCCATAAACCTGAACCTACAATAGGCAGTACTATGGTATCTAATTGGCCTTGATTGTCCTTCACTAGATAAATAACCGCATGATTAGCACGTCGGTTAATACTCGCTATATCATTGATAGGTTTAATTGATTTACTTTCATCACGCGCATCAGAGCGTTCATCAAAGTTATCAGTATCACCTTCAATGATGGCGCCTGAATCTAGGTCAATCATTTTAGCATTTACAAATTTAGCGTAGGTACCAACGATATCAGTGCCTGCTTTTTCAAGTAGACCAGAGGCTTCAAGAATTTTAGTTTGTTTATCAAGTAATTTGTTAGCTTGTTGTAATGGCTTTAAGCCAACTGCAGAGATAGATACCAACGCAGCACACACTAAACAAATAATGAGTACAAATACTAACGTTCCGCCGAAAGTTTCTTTATTACTAGACATTGCGAGCAAGCCTCCGTTTGATATTGCCTTGTACTACAAAGTAGTCAAACAATGGTGCGAACAAGTTAGCGAATAAAATAGCTAACATCATGCCTTCAGGAAATGCAGGGTTAACTACACGAACTAACACCACCATAACCCCAACTAAAGCACCAAACCAGTATTTACCCGTATTTGTAAATGACATGGTCACAGGATCTGTAGCCATAAACATCATACCAAAAGCAAAGCCACCAATAACCAAGTGCCAATGCCAAGGCATAGCAAACATAGCGTTAGTATCACTACCAATGAGGTTAAATAAGAAAGAAGTTGCGACCATACCACCAAACACACCTAATACTACGCGCCATGAGGCAATCCCTTTGTAAAGGATATACGCACCACCAAGAAGAATTGCAAATGTTGATACTTCACCTACAGAACCAGGAATGAAGCCCCAGAACGCATTCCACCAGTCAGCATTAATTGAATAATCAACTAGACCTTGGTTAGCAGCACTTAACATAGTAGCGCCAGAAAAACCGTCAGCAGCAACCCATACGGCATCACCTGAAATTTGACCTGGATAAGCAAAGAATAAAAACGCACGACCCGCTAATGCAGGGTTTAAGAAGTTTTTACCTGTACCACC
>OJEX01000112.1_pt1 | contig 21716 bp, 21 predicted proteins | sample 1593971 | NCBI WGS metagenome assembly OJEX01 (sample SAMN05416775, study PRJEB24817) | seawater metagenome | isolation source: Sea water | place: Canada:Atlantic | collected 2013-11 | reverse complement strand
TTGATTTTTACTTGAGTGAAACACGTGATGAGCCCGCTGCAAGAGCATTTTTTGACAAAGCACTAAACAGTAGTGGCTTACCCAGTAAAGTGGTGATAGATAAAAGCGGAGCGAATATTGCGGCGCTTGATACCCTCAATGTTCAGCTTTGCTCAATGCTCAAGCAAGGACAGATGATTGACTCAGAAGATAAAACGGTATGGGAGAAATTTATTCGCTTGCAGCATAGTTGTCTCTGAGGAAAGCGACACCTTCAATTAAAGCGACGGAATTTGAGTTTGCGACAGAACCAGACAGCTTGGAGGAATTTTAATTTTGTTTTTATTGGTTTGGTAATCCTAAGTTAGGTTGGTTTTTATATATAAAACATAAGCTGCACAAGTTATCACTTACCTGTTATACCACCTTACCGTTTTTATACGTCAACTAATTTTAATCTTGTCGTTTTCTGCTCTTTCACAGTTTCAGTTTAAGCGTTACATTTTAGTTCAAATAAAAAGAAAGTCCTTAGTGATATTTCTTGTTTTCTTAAACCTAAGGAATATTTATGTTGGATAAAAATGATATAGACAAAGAATTCAAACCTGTAGTAGCTGAAGTCGAAAAAGGTCGATTACTCTTTTTTGCCAAAGCTATTGGCGAAATAAACCCAACTTTTACAGATGAATTTATCGCTATTGATAATGGCTATTCCGCATTACCTGTGCCGCCTACTTTTTTGTTTTGTTTGAAGATGGATGTACCAGATCCTTTCGAAAACTATAGAAATTTAGGGGTTTCTTTAGCGAATATGTTACATGCAAAGCAAAGCTTCACCTATCACACTCCTGCAGTAGCAGGGGATTTGTTGACTTTTTATTCTCATGTCGCTGATATTTACGACAAAAAAGGTGGGGCTTTGGAATTTTTGGTTGAAAAAACAAAAGTCGTTAATCAAAGAGATGAGCATGTGGCAGATATAACTACCACATTAGTCATTCGAAATTAAATAAATATAAAGAGGATACAGGACTCATGGTTGATTTTAGCAATCTTTCTGTTGGTGAAGAACTCCCAGCACTTCAAACCGATAAAATATCACGAACAACGTTAGCGCTTTATGCCGGAGCATCTGGCGATCATAATCCTCTACATATTGATCCTGATTTCGCTGCTAGTGCTGGATTTGATGATGTTTTTGCGCAAGGAATGTTATCGATGGCTTATTTAGGTCGATTGTTAACAAACTGGGTGCCTCAATCTTATATAAAAAACATTGATGTGAGGTTTAGTTCAATTACTCCAGTAAATATAGACATTATTTGTACAGGTATTATTAAGAGTAAAACAGAGTCAGCCAGCCAAAAAACACTTGAAATTGAAATTGAAGCAAAAGATGGGAATACCGGAGATATTAAGATCTTAGGTCTTGCTTTGTTAGATTTTAATTCAACACTTTAAATGAAATGAAGCATTATAAGAGAGAAAAAAATGAGCGGAAATTTAGCAGGTAAAATAGCATTAATTACAGGTTCAGGTCGTGGGATTGGCAAAGCGCTAGCGCTTAAGTTTGCTAGAGAAGGGGCAAGTGTTGTCGTTAATGATCTAGATAACGAGCCAGCCCAAGAAACGGTAAAAGAAATTCAATCGTTAGGCGGCAAAGCCATTGCAATTGTTGGTAGTGTTACTCAAGAAGGCTTTGCTGAAAAATTTATTGCTACAGCGGTAGAGACCTTTGGTATCCCTGATATTTTAATTAATAACGCAGGTTACACGTGGGACTCAATGATACATAAAGCTTCAGACAAGCAATTTGACGCCATGTATGAAATTCATTTAAAAGCACCGTTTCAATTAAACCGTGCTTTTGTAAATGCAGTTATTCCCCAAGCTAAAGCTGAAGCGGAAGCAGGGCAAGAAGTCTTTAGAAAAATAGTGAATATATCTTCTGTTGCGGGTGAATACGGCAATATTGGACAAGTGAATTATTCATCAATGAAATCTGCTTTATCAGGTATGACTAAAACTTTATCTAAAGAGCTAGGTCGCCATAAAATCAATGTTAACAGTGTTGCTTTTGGTGTGATTGAAACGCGTTTAACAGAAGCAACAGATGAAAAGAAAACAATAGTCGTTGATGGTAATGAAGTTGGCGTTGGTATTCCACAAAAAGTCAGTGATGGTTTTGCCCGTATGATCCCATTAGGACGTAGTGGCACACCAGAAGAAGCAGCTAGCGGTGTTTATTTATTTTGTACACCAGAGTCAAATTACATCAGTGGCCAAACAACGGTTGTTGGTGGCGGATTAAGAATGTAGGAGAGAATAAATGTTACCTTTTTATTGCAGTTGGATAGATGAAGATTTACGAATATTTTCAGACTCTATTAATAAGTTTATAGATAAAGAAATAGAACCATTTTATGAAAAATGGGAACACGACAAATGGATGCCAAGGGAAGTTTGGAACAAGTTAGGTGAAGCTGGCTTACTTTGTGTTGATATTCCCGAAGAGTATGGTGGTTTTGGTGTCGATTTTAGATTTGCAGCATTAATTTACGATAACTTCTATCGTCGAGGTGTTGGCGCGATTGCTGGCGGTGGTATTGGTGTGCATGCTGGTATTGTTGCTCACTATATTTTAAATATGGGTACAGAAGAGCAAAAACAAAAATACTTACCAAAAATGGCCAGTGGTGAATATGTTGGTGCCATTGGTATGACCGAGCCTGGTGCAGGTAGTGATTTAAAAGAAATAAAAACCTCGGCTAAAAAAGTTGATGGTGGTTATATCATTAATGGTAGTAAAACCTTTATTTCTAACGGTCAGCACTGCGATATCGTTGTGTTAGCCTGTAAAACTGATCCTAAAGCTGGTGCCAAAGGTGTTTCACTTTTCATTGTTGAAACAAAAATTGATGGTTTTGTTAAAGGCCAAAAATTAAGTAAATTAGGTATACATCAGCAAGATACATCGGAATTGTTTTTTAACGATATGTTTGTACCAGACGATGCTTTATTAGGACCGAAAAATGGTGGTTTTATTGCCATGATGAAAGAGCTTCCACGTGAACGTCTTGGCCTTGCTGTTGGTGCTCAAGCTGCTGCGGAAGGTATGCTGGATATTACATTAGAATATGTTAAAGAACGAAATGCTTTTGGTAAACGTATTGCCGACTTTCAAAATACTCGTTTTAAATTGGCTGAAATTGCTACTAATGTACGAGTGCAAAAAGCTTTTATGGATCAATGTATTTCGTTGTTGTCAGAGGGTAAATTAGATGCAATAACTGCTTCTATGGCTAAATTACACTCAACCGAGTTACAAAGTAAAGTAGCAGATGAATGCTTACAGTTCTTTGGTGGTTACGGCTATATGACCGAGTATCGCATTGCGAGAGAGTTTGTTGATGCAAGAGTGCAACGTATTTACGGTGGAACCTCTGAAATCATGAAAGAAATTATCAGTAGAAAACTAATCGAAGATTAGTAAATACCTAAAGAAAAACAAATAACAAGTAAAAGCAATTACGAACCAATATCAATGGTATTGGTTCTATAAGGAAGTGTTATGTCGGCATTATCAAACTTAAAAATATTAGACTTTTCAACCTTACTTCCAGGTCCTTTTGGAACCTTAGTTTTGGCTGATCTCGGTGCAAATGTTTTACGTGTTGAAGCGCCAAATCGATTAGACTTAACGCGGGAAATAGGTGATAAAGATGAGGGTTCATCTTATATACATCGCTATTTGAACCGTTCAAAAAAATCTATAGCACTCGATTTAAAGACCCCTAAAGCAATAGCTATTGTTAAAAAGATGATTGCTCATTATGACATTGTTATTGAGCAATTTCGCCCCGGAGTAATGGATAAACTTGGTTTAAGTTATGATGTTTTAAAAGCAATAAACCCGAAACTTATTTATTGTTCTTTAACCGGTTATGGTCAAACAGGTGAGTATAGAAATAGAGCCGGGCATGATAATAACTACTTAGCGCTTTCGGGTATTCAAGATTATAGTCGCAGAAAAAATCAAGCACCTGTTCCCGCAGGTATTCAAATAGCTGATGTAGCAGGTGGTTCAATGCATTTGGTTGCTGGTGTTCTTGCAGCGGTTATTCAGCGTTTAGAAACAGGCAAAGGGCAGTATCTTGATATTAGTATTACAGATGCGGCATTTACCTTAAACGCAATGTCAGCTGCTAGTTATTTAGGTTCTAAAAAAGAAACAGGGCCAGAAGAAGAATTATTAAATGGTCAACAATTCTATGATTATTATGAAACTGCTGACCAGCGATATTTTTCTATTGGTGGTTTAGAGCCTCAATTTAGGTTAGGACTATGTAAAGCACTTGACATTTCTCATTTAACTGGGATGGCCATGTCGCAAGAAATAGCGGAACAAAGAGCGTTTAAAGATGAACTTAGCGCAATTTTTAAAACGAAAAATTTCGAAGAATGGCAAGCCTTCTTTCAGGAGTTAGATTTATGTGTAGAGCCAGTATTAACGCTTGCAGAAGCATGTGACCACCAATTAATTAAAGACCGCAACATGATTGTTAATGTTGAAGGTATACCGCAAATTGCTTGTGCAATTAACATGTCTGAAAGTGAGCATTGTTATCGCTTTAAAGGTGTTGAATTGGGTGCTAATAATAATATTTTAATGAATGAGTTTTCATTCAGCCAAAACGAATTTGATCAACTTAACGTTGATGGCGTTTTTGGTAAAAAATCAGAGGAATAAACAAATGAGTAATGTAATTGTAGCTGGCGTAGGTATGATTAAGTTTTGTAAACCAGGTCAACAAGAACCTTATCGCGTCATGGCGGCTAAGGCGATTAATGAAGCATTAGCCGATGCAGGTATTCAAGCAAAGCAAATTCAGCAAGCCTACGGAGCCTATATTTATGGTGATAGTACCTGTGCTCAACATGCTTTTTATGATGTGATCCAAAGTGGTATTCCCGTTATTAATGTTAACAATAACTGTTCTAGTGGCTCTACTGCGTTGTTTTTAGCTCGCCAAGCGGTACTTTCTGGTGAGGTTGATTGCGCACTCGCTTTTGGTTTTGAAGAAATGCAGCCGGGTGCTTTAGGATCGAATTGGGATGATAGGGAAAGTCCGTTTGATCGCGCTGTACCGGTGTTAGAAAAATTCAATGCACCGCAAGGCCCTTTGGCATTACAAGCATTTGGCGCTGCGGGTAGACATTATATGAATAAATACAATGTTGAAGCAGATATATTTGCAAAAGTATCAGCTAAGTCTCGAAGTCATGCAGTGCGTAATCCTTATTCAATGTTTACTAAACCATTAACGTTTGAAGAAGTGTTAAATGACAAAGTTATTTACGATGGTTACATGACTCGTTTAATGGCTTGCCCTCCAACCTGTGGCGCAGCGGCAACGATTGTTTGTAGCGAAGCATTTGCTAAAAAACAGGGAATTACCAACGGTATTAAAATTTTAGCGCAATCTATGGCTACAGACACAGAAAAATCTTGGCAAGACCCTATTTATGCTGCGGGTAAAGGCATGACAGAAATGGCGGCTCAACAAGTCTATAACAGTGCCAGCATCAGCCCGGAAGACATTGATGTTATTGAATTACATGATTGTTTTACAACAAACGAAGTCATTAGTTATGAAGGTCTAGGGCTTTGTCCTGAAGGTGGAGCGGAAGAATTTATTGCCAATGGCGATAATACTTATGGTGGGAAGTTTGTTATTGGTCCATCGGGCGGTTTAATGTCAAAAGGTCATCCTATCGGTGCAACGGGCTTAGCACAATGTACGGAATTAACGTGGCATTTACGTGGTCAAGCGGGTGATCGACAAGTCGAAGGTGCAAAACTAGCGTTACAGCATAACGTAGGTTTAGGCGGTGCGGTTGTCGTGACGCTTTACGGTAAATAGGTATCACATAAAAATCATAACTTCATATAAAACAAATAACGTTATGATTTAACTTAACTATGGGGAATCTATATGTTTGATTACATTATTGTTGGCGGCGGTAGTGCTGGTGGTGTACTAGCCAATCGTTTAAGTGAAAACGTTAAGAACAAAGTTTGTTTGATTGAAGCTGGCAGTGCTGATAGCTCTATTATTGTTTCTACGCCGGGAGCCTTCGGTGCTCATATGTATATGAAAAAATTTAATTGGGGCTTTAATAGTCAACCTGATATTGCTACCGACAATAGAGGACAGTTTTATCCTCGAGGTAAAGGGTTAGGCGGTAGTAGCTCAATTAATGCCATGGTGTCCACCCGTGGGTATAGTAGTGATTATGATCGTTGGGAAAGCAGCAGATATGATCTTAGCTGATTATTCAAAAGAAATGTTTCGCTTCTGAACAAGGTAACCTGCCTTTTTAATTAATAGTGGCAGTTTTGTTAAATACACCACCAAAGTAAAATAACTGGAATAATTATGCCTTTAGATTTTGATAGTGCCCGTTTAAGTAACCCATTTTTAACGCCTGAACATGAAGAATGGCGACTTCAGTTAAGACGTTTCATTGATAAAGAAATTACCCCTTATGCAAATGATTGGGATGAAGCTGGAAAAATTCCTGATGAATTATGGCCCAAAGCTGCTGATGTAGGAATATTTTCGGTTGGTTATCCTGAAGCTTATGGCGGTTTATCTGAAGGGCTAGATTTATGGTATGGACACATCGTTCAAGAAGAGTTAGCAAAAATTGGTGTTGGTGGTATAACCGCCGCACTTTCTGTTCATGGGATCTCTTTACCCAGTGTATTAAAGTTTGCCGCTGAACAAATTAGGCAAGAAGTTGGTCCTGCGGTATTAAGTGGTCAAAAGCGTATCTCATTGGCTGTTACAGAACCAGGTGCTGGTTCTGATGTTGCACAATTAACGACTACGGCTAAAAGTGATGGCGATTATTATATTGTAAACGGCTCTAAAACGTTTATTACCGGAGGTATGTATGCTAACTGGTATTCAACCGCTGTCCGGACCGGTGATAAAGGCGCTAAAGGTGTATCAGTTATTCTTATCCCTGCCGATTTGGAAGGTGTAAGTAGAACCCCGCTAGATAAAAAACAGGGTTGGTGGGCTTCTGATACAGCCACCATTTATTTTGATAATGTCAAAGTACCCAAAAAATATTTATTAGGTGTCGAAAACAAAGGTTTCAAGGTGATCATGAATAATTTCAACCTTGAGCGACTTGGTTTAATTGTTAACATGGAAGCTTATTCTCGCGTTTGTTTAGAAGAAGCGGTTGAATGGGCGCAACAACGCAAAACCTTTGGTAAATGTTTAAGTGAACACCAAGTTATTCGTCATAAAATTGCAGACATGAAGCAACGTATTAATGCTACTCAAGCTTATCTTCAAAACTGTACTTATCAACTAGAACAAGGTAATCCCAATGTTGGCGATATAGCCATGTTAAAAGTTCAAGCAAGCCAAACTATGGAATTTTGTGCGCGTGAAGCTATGCAAATTCTTGGTGGTATTGGTTATATGCGTGGTAGTAAAGTTGAACGTTTATACAGAGAAGTGCGTGTAAATGCTATAGGTGGCGGTTCAGAAGAAATTATGCGTGATTTAGCTACACGACAATACGAGGTTTAATGCTATGACCAGTAATGCTAGTAATCAAAGTAAAATGAAATTATGGCACTGTCATAATGCACGTTCATTACGCCCTTTGTGGGCATTAGAAGAAATGGGGTTTGATTATGAACTCACTTCTTTACCTTTTCCTCCTCGGTTCTTAAAAAAAGAATACCTTGACTTAAATCCGCTTGGCACCATTCCTTATTTTATTGATGGTGAAACCCACATGACTGAATCATCAGCCATAGGTTTGTATTTAGTTGAGCGTTACCAACGTTATGATTTTGGTTTAGAAGCAAGCCATCCAGAATATGGTGATTATTTAAACTGGCAATTTCATAGTGATGCAACACTGACTTTTCCGCAAACTATATCACTGCGTTATGATTTGTTTGCCAAACCAGAACAACGCGTACCTCAAGTTGCTGAAGATTATAGAAAGTGGTTTATCGCGCGTTTAGTTCGATTAAATAATCATTTGAAAAACAGAGAGTTTTTATGCGCAAATAAATTTACCGTTGCTGATATTACCATTACTTATGCACTTTATTTAGGTGAGTTGTTAGGTTTTGATAAAGAGTATCAGCCTCATGTACATGACTACTTGCAACGCATGAAAGCAAGAGATGCTTTTCAAAAAGTAGTCGTTATAGGTGAAGAACAAAGTAATTTTAAAGGTGTGAATAAATGATTTTCACCTCAGAACACGAAGCGATAAGACAAAGTATTGCAAAGTTTGTTGATAAAGAAATTAATCCGTATTGTGACCAATGGGAAAAAGACGGCATTTTTCCAGCTCATGAATTATTTAAAAAAATGGGTGATTTAGGACTTTTAGGTATTAATAAGCCAATAGATTGTGGCGGTTTAGGGCTTGATTATAGCTATCAAATTGTGTTCACAGAAGAGTTAGGTCGTATTCGCTCTGGTGGTGTGTCTATGGCTATTGGCGTGCAAACAGATATGGCTACTCCTGCATTAGCAAAATATGGTAGTGATTTTTTACGCGAAAAATATCTTAGTAAAGCTATTTCAGGTGAAGCTGTTTTTTCTATTGCGGTGAGTGAACCTCATGCAGGCTCAGATGTTGCTGCCATTAAAACGAAAGCGGTAAAAGAGGGTGATGACTATATTATTAATGGCTCTAAAATGTGGATCACAAGCTCAACACAAGCTGATTATTTATGTGTGTTACTTAATACCGAAGGTGATAACCGACATAAAAACAAATCAATGGTGATTGTTCCTACCAATTTACCTGGTGTCTCTTTTTCTGAAAAATTAGAAAAGTTGGGTATGCGCTCTTCTGATACCGCACAAGTGTTTTTTGACAATGTACGTGTTCCACAAGTAAACCTTGTGGGTGACGAAGGCATGGGCTTTATTTATCAGATGGAACAATTTCAGGAAGAGCGCTTATATTGCGCAGTAGCTAACCTAAAATGTTTAGAGTTTTGTCTTGAAGATACTATTGAATATGTGAAAGAACGACACGTTTTTGGTAAGCCCATTTTAGATAACCAAGTGGTTTATTTTAGACTAGCAGAATTACAAACAGAAATTTCAGCCTTAAGAGCATTAACTTATGATGCGGTTGAAGGCTATATAAATGGTGACAATGTTTCACAAAAAGCGTCAATGGCAAAATTAAAAGCAGGACGTTTGGCCAGAGAAGTGACTGATTCTTGTTTGCAGTATTGGGGCGGAATGGGCTTTATGTGGGACAACTCAGTTTCTCGCGCTTATAGAGATACGCGACTAATGTCGATTGGCGGCGGAGCAGATGAAGTAATGCTATCAATTATTGCCAAACAAATGGGAATTTTCCCATCGAAAAAGGGTTAAATATGTCGGTTTTTGAAACTCAAATAGATAATCAATCAGAAGAGTTTACTTCTAACTATGCTGTGATGAAGTCATCCGTGGATGAGTTCAAAAAAATTGAACAACAAGTTATCACCTCAGCAGAAGTAAAAGCGCCGCGTTATATTAAGCGCGGTTTATTACCGCCAAGAGAAAGGTTAACGCATTTGCTTGATTTAGGTAGGCCTTTTTTAGAACTATCAACATTGTGTGGTTATATGCAAGAGGGCGATAAAGATGGCTCTGCTGCGGGCGGTGGTTGCATCGTTGGTATTGGTTATGTTTCTGGTCTGAAATGTATGGTAATGATTGATGATTATTTAACAAAAGGCGGTAGTATTACCCAGTTAGGTAGTGCAAAACGTCAACGTATGTTGGCGATTGCGCTAGAAAATAAATTACCCATTATTACCCTAGCACAAAGTGGTGGCGGCAACTTAACACAGTTAGGTGATTGGTTTGCCTTTTCAGGTTCCGCATTTGCTATCCAGGCTAAGCTATCAGCGGCAGGCATTCCACAAATAACGGTAGTACATGGTAGTGCCACTGCTGGTGGTGCATATCAACCGGGGTTATCTGATTACGTTATTATGATACGTAAGCAATCAACGGTTTATCTTGCAGGTCCTCCATTATTAAAAGCTGCAACAGGCGAAATAGCAACTGATGAAGAAATTGGTGGAGCAGAAATGCACAGCGAAGTTGCGGGCACGGCTGATTATCTTGCAGAACACGACGCAGATGGTATTAGAATTGCTCGTGAAATTACCAGTAAATTAACGTGGGCAAATGTAGAGCACTTACAAAGTATACCTTCATATCAAGAACCGCTTTTTGATAAAAATGACTTATTAGGTATTGTACCTAAAGAGAGTAAAACACCTTATGACGTACGTGAAATTATAGCGCGTATTAGTGACAATTCAGATTTTATTGATTTTAAAGCCCACTTTGATGTTGGTACTGTCTGCGGGCATATTAATATTCAAGGTTTTCCTTGTGGTGTTATTGGTAATAACGGTCCAATTACTGCCAACGGCGCAGCAAAAGCAGGTCAATTCATTCAATTATGTGAACAATCAGCAACGCCTGTTTTGTTTTTACATAATACAACAGGCTTCTTAGTGGGAACGGAATCAGAGCAAGCCGGTATTATTAAACACGGCGCTAAACTTATTCAAGTGGTTACCAATGCCAAAGTACCTAAAATAAGTGTTGTTGTGGGTGGCTCTTATGGCGCTGGTAATTATGCTATGTGCGGTCGAGGTATTACGCCAAGATTTATGTTTGCTTGGCCTCGTTCAGTTGTCTCTGTTATGGGGCCAGCTCAGGCAGGTAGTGTTATGCGAACTATTGCGCAAGCTAAAATGGCCCGTGGCGGAGCAGTTGATGAGTCTGTATTGGATAAATTAGAAAAAGAAACAGTAAGCAGTATGGAAGAGAAATCTCATGCGTTAGCTAATACCGCTCGTTTATGGGATGACGGTATAATTGACCCTCGTGATACGCGTGCAATAGTTGGCTTTGTACTAGCCCTTAGTAGAGAAGCTGAATTAAAGCACACTTCTGAAAGTAATTTTGGTGTTGCTAGGTTTTAATGATGAATACTATAAAAAAAATAAACTTGCCTGAGTGCCAAGAGCTTATCACACAGATAAAAAAGGGGGTGTTATTTATAACCCTTAATCGGCCGTATAAAAAAAACGCGATGAATTTAACGTTAGTTAACGAGCTGATGTTAACGGTTAAATCTGTTGAAAATAATACGGATGTTAGAGCCATCGTGTTGCAAGGCGCTGAAAATAATTTTTGCTCGGGTGGTGATATATCAGGAATGAATATTGATAGTCAGTCGCAACAAGAAAATATAATTTGGGATTTTAATCGTACTTTTGGGAAAATGGTCACCTTAGTTAATCATGCCCCTCAAGTTGTTATTACTGTACTTGAAGGCGCTGTTTTAGGCGGTGGCTTTGGTTTGGCTTGTATTTCTGATATCGCTATTGCCGATGTTAATGCTAAGTTTGCCATGCCTGAAACTCAATTAGGCATAGTGCCCGCACAAATTGCTCCTTTTGTTGTCTCGCGTATTGGCTTAACGCAAACTCGGCGTCTTAGCCTTATTGGTGAAAAAATTTCAGGTAGTGAAGCTCAAGCATTAGGGCTAGTTCATTACGTTACTCATTCTCAAGATGAAATGTCTGAAAAACTACAAACAGTGCTAACACAAATATTACATTGCGCACCGCAAGCAACAGCGTTAACCAAAAAATTGATTTTACAAGTAGGTTTAGTTGAGCACGAACAGCTTTTAGATCGCAGCGCAGACTATTTTAGTCAATCTTTACAAGGTAAAGAAGGCAAAGAGGGTACAAGTGCCTTCTTACAAAAACGTTTGCCTAGCTGGGTTAATAAATATAGTGACCTAAATTCAAGTGAAAAATAACATTAGGCGAATTATTTAATGAATAAGTTTAATAAGATTTTAATTGCCAATCGCGGCGAAATAGCGGTTCGTATTATTCGTACGGCACGACAATTAGGTTTTAGAACAGTTGCTGTTTACAGTGATGCTGATGAAGATGCTTTATTCGTACAAGAAGCTGATCAAGCAGTACATATTGGTCCTGCTAATGTAGGTGAATCATACCTTGTTGCTGAAAAAATCATCAATGCAGCAAAAATAACTGGCGCACAAGCAATACATCCCGGCTATGGTTTTTTATCAGAAAACGCTGCATTTTCTAAAGCTTGTAAAGATTCAGGTATAACCTTTATTGGTCCTGAAGCTCATGCTATAGAATTAATGGGCAGTAAACGGTTATCAAAGCTTGCCATGATAGAAGCGGATATCCCCTGTATAAAAGGCTACCAAGGAGAAAATCAGGATGTAGATAACTTTTTAGCTCAGGCAAAAGACATCGGCTTCCCTATTATGGTGAAGGCATCTGCTGGTGGTGGTGGTCGGGGGATGCGTTTAGTTCACTCTATCGAAGACCTTGAAGAAAACATTAAAATGGCACGTTCTGAAGCGCAAACCGCATTTGGTAGCGGCGAGCTTATTTTAGAGCAAGCGGTTATTGATCCCCGTCATATTGAGATACAAGTATTTGCTGATAATTATGGCAATGTGGTTTACCTTGGCGAAAGAGACTGTTCAATTCAGCGCCGACATCAAAAAATTGTTGAAGAAGCACCATCTCCTTTCGTTGATGAAGCTTTACGTCAAAGAATGGGTGAGGCGGCTGTTAATGCTGCTAAGTCGTGTCAGTATAGAGGCGCTGGAACCGTTGAGTTTTTAGTTGATAAAGACAAAAACTTTTATTTTTTAGAAATGAATACTCGCTTGCAAGTTGAACATCCTGTAACGGAGTTTATTACGGGGTTAGATTTGGTTGAATGGCAACTTAGTGTTGCATCAGGCGAGCCTCTACCTTTATCTCAAGATCAAATTACCATTAAAGGTCATGCGGTAGAAGTACGTTTATACGCTGAAAACCCACGTGATGACTTTATGCCACAGACAGGTACTGTGTTTGATTGGTATACACCGGACAATAAAGAATCTACTGATATTAGAATTGATTCAGGCATTAAAAAAGGTCAACGTGTTAGCCAGTTTTATGATCCAATGTTAGCAAAATTAATTGCCTTTGGTAAAAATCGTGATACCGCAATCAGACGGTTAGTCTCAGCGGTTCAAGACACACGATTATTAGGTGTTAATCATAATAAATTATTTTTAAAAAATGTATTAAATCATCAAGTGTTTCTGGAAGGTGAAGCAACAACCGCCTTTATTGAACAGCATTTTAGTGACGATTTTAGTATGAGTAATAAAAAACCGTCTGCGGCTACGTTAGCAAGAGCTGCGGTGTTGTTTTATAAACAAAACATTGAAAATAATGAACAACATGGACAATTTAATTGGTGTGGTTCACAACGATTAAACTTTCATATGAGCATTGATTTTAATGGTGAGTCTTACTCTGTTTACTTACTGACTAAAGCATTTGATAGCAATGAATTTCAAGTGCAGGTAGATGATCAAACATTAACGCTTGCTTGTTTACCCGCTAAAGGCACTGAATGTGTTTTTATCGAAAATAGTATACGTAATACTTATGCTTTTATTTTTGAACATCAGCGTTTGTTTTTAGATGATGGTTTAGGTCATTTTATTTTTGAGAATATTTCTTATAAGCCAGCTAACCTAGCAGAAAATGATACCCAAGAACATATAAAAGCGTCAATGGACGGAGCTATTGTTGATGTTATGGCAAAGGTCGGCGAAAAGGTAACCAAAGGGCAAACCTTGGTTGTTTTAGAAGCAATGAAAATGGAGCATCAATTAAAATCACTGATTGATGGTGTAGTTACTTCGGTTAATGTGTCTGTTGGTCAACAAGTTAAATCTAAACAAGTATTACTTCATTTAGCAAATGAAAAAACAAAGGATTAACATAAATGAGCGATATTAAAATAACAGAATATAAAGTGCCGGTAGATGAAGGAGAGCTTTATGTTAAAAAATGGAACCCTACAATAGTCACCTCAGATGTTCCCATTATTTTACTTCATGATTCTCTAGGTTGTGTTGGCTTATGGAGAGGTTTGCCTTTAATGCTGGCAGAAAAATTATCGAGAACTGTTATTGCTTACGATCGTTTAGGGGCTGGAAAATCATCTGTTTGCGAATCATTACCTTCTATTGATTTTATTGAAGAAGAAGCAAGTCAAATTTTCCCGTTGGTGAAAAAGAGCCTTTCAATCAAAAGTTATATTACCTTAGGACACAGTGTTGGTGGTGCTATGGCGATAAATATTGCCGCAAATGATGCGGATTGTATTGGCGTTATTTCTATTTCAGCCCAAGCTTTTGTAGAGCCCCGAACATTGAAAGGTATTAAAGACGCAAAAGAGGCTTTTAAACAAAAAGGGCAAATAGAGCGTTTACAAAAATGGCATAGCGATAAAGCTAATTGGGTGCTTAGTGCTTGGACTGAAACGTGGTTATTACCTGAGTTTTCTTCGTGGAGTTTGAAAAGTTGCATAGGTAATGTCACTTGTCCTGTTTTAGCGATTCATGGCGATAACGACGAATATGGCTCAACGGCCTTTCCAGAATTTATTGTTAATAATACAGTAGGTGATTCTACATTACTTATTGTAAAAGATTGCGGACATATGCCACATAAAGAAAAAACAGATGATGTGGTTATGGCGATTCATCATTTTATAAATAATAGCGTCATTTAAAGTGGGTTTGTTCATGAATAATAAAAAAGTAAGAATAGGCTGTGCCTCAGCGTTTTATGGTGACAGCCAAATATCTGCACGTCAATTGGTTGATTTAGGCGAGATAGATTATTTAGTTTTTGATTATTTAGCTGAAGTTACCATGGCTATTTTATCCAGGGCTAAAGCTAAAAATGAGAACTATGGCTATGCAGCTGATTTTGTAACTGTTGCGATGAAAGATGTATTGGTTGATTGTGCTAAAAAAGGCATTAAAGTACTTGCTAATGCTGGCGGTGTTAATGTACCTAGTTGTATTGATGCCTTAGAAAAGCTTTGTCAAGAATTAGGTCTTAACCTAAAAATAGCGGGTGTTTATGGTGATGATTTATCAACAAGTGTAACAACGTTTGATAAAGCGCAGATGACGGAATTACAAAGTAATGAACCGTTACCTGAAAATTTATCAAGCATTAATGCCTATCTTGGCGCTAAACCAATAGCCGATGCATTACAAGCAGGTGCAGATATTATCGTAACTGGCCGCGTTGTTGACAGTGCGCTTATGCTAGCGCCATTAATATATGAGTTTAATTGGCAACAAAATGAGTATGATAAGTTGTCACAAGGGTCATTAGTGGGGCATGTTTTAGAATGCGGAGCCCAATGTACCGGTGGAAACTTTACTGATTGGCATCTAGTCCCTGACTTTTCTACGATGAGCTATCCCATTGCTGAAGTAAGTGCTAATGGCAATTTTGTTGTTAGTATACCTCCTGATACGGGCGGAATGGTCACGATAGCAACAGTGGCAGAACAAATTGTTTATGAAATTGCAGATCCAGCTAACTATTTACTTCCTGATGTTTTTTGTAATTGGAGTAACGTGACACTTAAGCAACTTGGTGATAACCAAGTTGAAGTGACTGGTGCAACAGGTCGAGCGCCAAGTAATCATTATAAAGTGTGTGCAACCTATGTTGACGGGTATCGCTTAATGGGAAGCTTTTATATTGCAGGTTTAAGAGCTGCTGACAAAGCCCGTACTAATTTAAATGCTTGGGTAAAGCGTACAGAGCGTTATTTTGCAGAGCATAGTTTGGAAGGTTATAGGCAAGTTAGTATCGAAATAGTGGGCGCTGAAGATACCTATGGCCCGCATAAAAAAGAATATGATCTTCGCGAAGTTATGGCAAAATATGGTGTTCATCACAGTCAACCTAAAGCATTAACGTTTGCCTCAGCTGAATTAGCCTATTTAGCGACATCAGCAGCGCCTGGCATGAGTGCTTTTGGTGTTACTCGTACAAAACATCAACCATTGATGCGAGTTCATTCTACGTTGATTAATAAAAACTCAGTGCCCATTAATGTTCAATTAGGTAGCGATATTATTATAAATCAATGCTATTTAACTCCAGACGAATCATCAGATCACCCTTGTGTTAAATTTACAGACAAGCAGACAGTATTAACGAATGCTGAACCTCAAACTAATTGGCAAACAGTTACATTAGAGCAGTTAGCTTATGCACGTAGTGGCGATAAAGGAGACAATGCGAATATTGGTGTTATCGCTAGAAAATCTGAATTTGTTGGCATAATACACCACCAGCTAACGGCTAAAGCTGTTGCCCAATACTTCGCGCATACTATAAAAGGTGATGTGACCCGTTTCGAAATCCCTGGCTTTAACGCGTTTAACTTTTTTATGACCAAAGCGCTTGGTGGTGGTGGAACAGGTTCAATACAAATAGATCCACAAGGAAAAACGTTGGCACAAATGCTTTTGTCGATACCGATAAAAATACCTAAAGAATTACTCGAACAATAATTTATTTTTAATTAGTATAATAACAACAGGAGAAAACAATGAACTCAACTTTATTTGCCTTAGCAGGATTCGCCGCTTGGACATTATTACTCACTTTTATCTTACTTAATTTACGTGGTTATTATGCGTTTTTAAGTAAAAATAAAATAGCGCTTAATAAATTTTCACCTGACGGTAGTGATGTCCAAGGGTTTGGTCAACGATTGACCCGAGCACATTTAAATTGTATTGAAATGCTACCTAGTTTTTGTGCCATTGTGATTGTTGCTTCACTTTCAAATCAAATAGATATGATGGAATCTACCGTGATGTATGTGCTTTATGCACGTATTCTTCAGTCGGTAGTACACCTTATGTCTACAAGTGTTATTGCTGTAGTACTAAGAGCTAGTTTATGGGGCGCTCAATTAGCCTTATTGCTTTTTTACTCTTATAAACTTTTTGAAGTTTATTTGTAATTAGAAGGGCTATCCACTTAGTCCTATCCATCGTCATCTATTGGTGGTGTTTGATCATCACTGATTAAAACAAGGAGAAAGACCATGAGATTTCTATTTTTTCTTTACGGCATCATTTGTTACATCATATTTTTCGGAACTTTTCTTTATGCTATCGGTTTTGTAGGGAACTTTGTTGTTCCTAAATCTATGGACATAGGTATTGAAGAACCACTTTTGAATGCCTTACTAATAAATGTACTGCTGTTGGGCGTGTTTGCTGTGCAGCACAGTGTAATGGCTCGACAAGGTTTTAAAGAAAAGTGGGCTAAAGTTATCCCTTCGGCTATTGAGAGAAATACCTATGTATTGCTTTCAAGTTTGGCATTATTACTGATGTTTTGGCAATGGCGACCTATGGGCGGCGTGATTTGGGATGTATCTAATACAGCCTTAGGAAGTGTATTGATAGGTATTTCTCTTGTCGGGTGGTTGACTGTTCTGATAAGCACATTTTTATTAGATCACTTTGAATTACTTGGTTTAAGACAAGCATTTTCAAATTTAACAGGCAAAGAATTTCCAAACAGTAAATTTAGGACACCATCGTTTTATAAATTTGTTCGGCATCCAATGTACTTTGGGTTTGTCGTAGCATTTTGGGCGACTCCTACAATGACAACAGCGCATTTGTTATTCGCAATAGCCACTTTGGGCTATACATTAGTAGGCATATTTCTTGAGGAAAAAGATTTGGTTGCTGTGTTTGGAGATGAATATAAAAACTATAAATCGAAAGTTTCCATGCTGTTGCCATTACCTCCTAAGAAGGGCGACTAACAAAGACAGTAATTTGTTAAGTGGAACGGAAGTTTTTCTCATTTCGGAAATATGCCCTACATTAATAAAATGAAGGGCATATTTGGGTGCTTCTTTGATTCAGCTTAGCGTAACGCACCCTCGACTGTCCGGTATGGTGGCAGGCTGTGTAAAAACTAAATTTAATTTACTCAAATTCGAATGTTTTCTCTACACCTTATTATTTCCGCAGTAAATTTTGTGTATTTTGTGTATTTTGGGAAGGGGAGCTGATATCCGCTTTATTAGCACGTTTAACCGGGTATTTCTGCTAATTTTTTACTTGCTTCGTTTGCCTTATGATAGGCTTGAATTTGTGAGTCTAACGCAATTACTTGGAGAACAAGCTCCTTTAAATGGCTAGTCAGCCGCTGCAACAGTTGACGAAATATGCCCGGTAATTCATTTTCGGCATCCTCCAGTATTTCCTGTGTGTTTTTGTTTATGTTAACGATACCTTGTGGGATTATGATGCCATATTCCATGAGCAAACCTCTTATTTTATTTGCTTGTGCCGTCCTTGCTTTTACAAACCCTTGGCGTGCACGATGTATTGATAGAATTGCTTGTTGCTCGCCGTTCTTGATCGGAACAAACCGCATAGAAGGCCTTGTTACTGCTTCGCAAATAGCTTCAGCATCCGCCGCATCGTTTTTATTTGTTTTAACGTACGGTTTTACAAATTGCGGAGCCATTAGTTTAACGGTATGCCCTAACTCTTCTAACTTTCTTGCCCAAAAATGTGCACTACCGCAAGCTTCCATACCAATCAAACATGGAGGTAGCCTAGTGAAGAATTTTAACACTTGTTTGCGTTGTAATTGCTTGTTCCACAATTTCTTGCCTCGTTCGTTAGCTCCATGAATTTGGAAAACGTTTTTTGCTAGATCAATGCCAACTGTACTAATATTCATAGTGGTCGCCTCTCTTGCTGTGTGAATTATCACTCTCCACACTTTGGCACATAGATGCCGTTTTGAGTAGGGGCGACCATTCCATTAGTCTGGTGGCTTAGATCACATTCAGGCTGAACGGCTCATTGACGCAAGTCATCATTAAAAGACTTATGTTTTTATCTATGGGGAACGTCCGCTATCAGGAGACCAATGTCATTAACTTAAGGTTAAATTTCGTATTTACAATAAGTTAGCTAGTTGATAACCTAGCTATGAATTAAAAATATAGAGAAATCATCAATGAGCTGTTCAGTATTTAATTCAAATAGTACAAAAGTTAACCAATAAAATTCATTCAACTGAGTTTTTAGAAAATCACCGAAAAAAACCTACAGATTTCACTCGTAATCGCACGCTTACTTTTCCTCGTTTAATGAGTTTTATGTTGAATGCTCTTAATGGTTCAATTCAAGCTGAACTCGTTCGGTTTTTCACTGTTATCGATGATAGCTATTTGTCAACAAAGTCAGTTAGCACCGCTGCTTTTTGTAAAGCCAGAATGAAACTCTCCCATCAGGCATTTATTGAGTTAAACGATGATCTAGTTCAAGCCTTTTATGAAGCTGGAACCATTGATAAATGGCAAGGCCATAGACTGTTAGCTGTTGATGGCTCAGTCACACAATTACCTATCTCTGACGAACTACTTGAGCATTTTGGTAAAGCTCGCCCACATGCTGCTATGCCTCATGTTCGTCTTTCACAACTTTATGATGTTAAGAATAATATTACGCTAGATTTACAGGTAGAAAGCCATTCAACAGGAGAGCGTGAAATGGCGCTAAAGCATTTAGATAAAACCCAAACAGGGGACTTAGTCGTTTATGACAGAGGTTATCCTGCTGTTTGGTTTTATAAATACCATAAGCTAAAAAATGTTGATTTCTGTATGCGTATTGTTAAAAGCTCTAATGTTGTTAAAGCCTTCTTAGAGAGCGGGAAATATAGTGATGTCGTAGATTTTCCTTGTATCGAGAAGTCTCTTCGTCGATGTAGAAAAGATAAAATATCGACCGAATCATTACGTTTACGATTAGTTCGAGTTGACCTACCATCAGGTGAGCCAGAGGTTTTGGTTTCATCATTAACAGATCTGCAAGCTTATCCTACTGCTCTTTTCGCTAATTTATATCATCAACGCTGGGGAGTTGAAGAAGATTACAAAGTATTGAAAAGTCGCCTCAATATTGAGAATTATTCTAGTGTTTCCGTTGAAGGTGTTTTACAAGACTTACACGCTAAGCTATTAACTAAAAACCTTGCAGCTTCTGCGATCCACGATGCAAAACGAAAAATAAACAAGCCTAAAAACGATAGGCTATATGAATATAAAATCAATTTCACCTTTGCGATAAATCAGCTAAAGGATAATGTTGTCAGGTTCATTATGAGACTAGCTAAGCTTGAGTTATATGAACTGATGATAAGTAAAATATCAAAGAATTTAAGTGTTATTCGACCTGATCGTAAATTTTTTAGACAAGACCGGAGAAACAAGACAAATAAGTACCCAATGAATTATAAACGTATGTGTTAAACCCTTAAGTTAATGACATTGATCAGGAGACTGTTAACGTAATGTGATTGTTCATCCATGTCCGCTCTAGATCAAAACATACAAGTTTCCAAATGCTAATGACCGCAGTGTTAAGGTTTTTATACCTGTGCTTATTGAAAATGCTTGATTTTATCGATAATGAGATCATGATAGCTACATGAAAAATATTACACTGTCAGCAGAGCAAGAAGCCATATTAGAAGCTCGTCACAAAAAATCTCGTGATAAACGTGAAAGTGATCGCATTAAAGCCGTTTTACTGCGCAATGAAGGTTGGCCGACACCTATGATTGCGCAAGTATTACGTGTGCATGAAACCAGTGTTGTGCGCTTTATTGATAATTACCTCTACAGTGAAAAATTAACAATAGAAAGTGAGCCGCCTAAACGATGAATAAACAAAGCAGCTAATCGAACATTTATGTGAGGTCACTTATCTGCACGCACATCAAATACAGACTCATATTAAAGAAACATATGGCGTAGCCTACGAAATATCAGGATTAAATAAGTGGCTACATTAACATAAATTTAGCTATAAAAAGCCTAAGGTGTACCTCATAAATTTGATGAAGAAAAACAGACTGAGTTTATTGCGTATTACAAACAGCTCAAGTCAGCACTATCGCCTGACGAACGGTTACTCTTCATGGATGCAGTCCATCCAACGCAAGCCACCAAAATAACGGCAGGCTGGATAAGAACAGGCGAAGATAAAGCGATAAAAACAACAGGTAGTCGCTCTCGTATTAATGTGGTGGGTGCGATTGAACTCGGTCATTTAGAAAAAGCGGTAATTAAACAGTATGAGAAAACGGTCAATGGTGAAGCCATTGTTGATTTTCTTACGAATGTACGTCAGAGCTACCTGAGCAGCGGGACAATAAAATTAGTCTTGGATGAGGCGGGATATCACCGTTCAGATTTCGTGAAGAAGGAAGCAGAAAAATTAAATATCGAGCTAATATATTTACCACCGTATAGTCCCAATTTCAATTCAATAGAGCGACTTTGGAAAGTAATGAATGAAAAGGCTAGAAATGGAAAATATTTTGCCTCGACGAAAGAGTTTCGACGGCGAATAAGTGAATTTTTTACCATCACATTACTTAAAGTTGCCGAGAGTCTCGATAGTTGGATTAATGACAATTTTCAGATTTTAAAACCCGCACTTTGAATGGTGATGGGTATAGATATCAGCCAATGCACAAAACCTATCAACAGCTCATCATCACAAGGCTGATGTCTGAAAGGCTCACAATGAGGAAACAGCAGGAATTGAACTCGGTACTATGGGGATGGTTCTGTCGCAAATAGAGGGAATAGTTTATGATCTAACGATTATTGATCACTTCTTATCATTATGACCCTCAATTTTTCAGGCAGACATTATCC
>OJEX01000109.1_pt1 | contig 22310 bp, 19 predicted proteins | sample 1593971 | NCBI WGS metagenome assembly OJEX01 (sample SAMN05416775, study PRJEB24817) | seawater metagenome | isolation source: Sea water | place: Canada:Atlantic | collected 2013-11 | reverse complement strand
GCATTCTGGAAACCTGGAAAAAGCCGTTTATTACCTGCTTCAGTAGCGGCGACCCTATTACCCGGGGTGGAGACCGATACATGCAACGCCGCATCCCCGGCGCCCATGGCCAGCCGCACATCACGTTGCGCGGCGGGCATTTCCTACAGGAAGATTCTCCTGACGATTTTGCACGCATTATTATTGATGCCTGCAAGTCTGAAATGGCGGCCTAAGGCCGCCAATCGTCAAGACTGATGCTTGGGCTGGAAATCGCCAGCATCAACCCTGGGTCGGTCACTGTCCGCCTCGGTTAGTGGCCGACACTCCTGAAGACTTGCATGACATCGCAGAGTCAGCCGTCTGTATTCCTCCGTGCCCTTGGCTTTCCACGCTACCTCACTGTCACTTAACGTCCGAATGACCCGGGCCGGCGCCCCAACAACCAACGAGGCCGGCTCACACTGAAAACCTGCCTTCACTAGAGCGCAGGCGCCAACAATGGAGCGGGGAGCAATCACTGCTTCATCCATGACCACCGCATTCATACCAACCATTGCATCCTCCCCAACCGTGCAGCCGTGGAGAATCGCGCCGTGTCCAACATGGCCATTTTTCTCAATCACGGTGTCCATGCCAGGAAACGCATGCATAACGCAGTTGTCCTGGATATTCGAACCCTCCTTGAGCACAACCCGGCCGAAATCACCACGCAAGGAAGCGGCCGGTCCCACGTAGCAATCGGGGCCGATCCACACATCTCCGATCAATACCGCGGTTGGGTGTACGTATGCAGATGGATGAACGACAGGTTGAACGCCTTCAATGCTGTAACTCGGCATGCATCTCTCCTCTTTCCGAAGCTCAAAGTTCGCCAACATTTCTGATTCATTTTCTTAAATTCAAGAACCATTTTCCGACATTATACCGAAGAAATATAGACACAAATTCGGCAAAATATCCGTAAATTCCCACGAATTAAACATTATAAAATCAATAATATTGTTTATTTTCAATATTTTATGCCACTAGCGCACAGGCATCATAATATGATACACAATATGCATTCACAAAACCTTGACCGGTATCAACTAATAGATATACTGATTTAGAAATTAGCCATCGTGCCATCAGAGCGTCACATTATTGCGACTCCGGGTACTGGCCTGCTCGTTTCGTCCAGACAAAAACAGGGCAAAAAATCTTTATCGATAACCACCCATCACTCCACCTATAGGACACCGCCATGACTCAACCGAGCATTCTTCTGGAAATCGATCAGGGTGTGGCCCAGCTTACCCTTAACCGTCCAGACAACCTGAACAGCTTCAACGTTGATATGCACGAGCAGATGCGAAAGGCCATCAGCCAGGTGCGTAAAGACAGCTCTGTTCGTGTCTTGGTTATTACCGGCGCCGGCCGGGGCTTCTGTGCGGGCCAGGACCTGTCTGACCGCAGTGTTGCGCCGGATCAGGACGCCCCTGATCTGGGCGAGTCCCTGGAAAAGTACTACAACCCCATGATGCGAAGCCTGAGAGACCTGCCCATGCCGGTCCTTTGTGCCGTGAACGGGGTTGCCGCCGGCGCTGGCGCCAACATTGCTCTGGCCTGCGACATCACGCTGGCCGCTCGTTCAGCGAGCTTCGTGCAAGCCTTCTGCAAACTGGGCCTGATACCCGATTCCGGTGGTACCTGGACACTGCCTCGGATTGCCGGGATGGCTCGCGCCAAAGGCATGGCTCTGCTTGGCGACAAAATCCGTGCTGAGCAGGCCGAGAACTGGGGCATGATCTGGCGCTGCGTTGACGACGAAACGCTGATGGAAGAGACCATGAAACTGGCACGGCACTTTGCCACTCAGCCCACCAAAGGCTTTGCGCTTATCAAACGGGCCTTGCACGCCAGCTCCAGCAACACCTTTGAAGAGCAGCTCAATCTCGAGCGGGACCTCCAGCGCATGGCCGGCCGCTCCGAGGATTACCGCGAAGGCGTTGCCGCCTTTATGGAAAAACGCACGCCGACCTTCAAGGGGAAATAATCAATGCAGGCACTTGATACCCAGACCACGATTGCCGTCATCGGTGCCGGCGCCATGGGTTCCGGCATCGCCCAGGTGGCCGCCCAGGCAGGTCACAAGGTCTATCTTCACGACCAGCGCGATGGCGCCGCTACCGCCGGCCGGGATGGCATTGCAAAACAACTGCAGCGCAGGGTGGACAAAGGCAAGATGGAACAACAAACCGTCGACGCCATTGTCGGTCGCATTCAGCCGGTCAGCGCCCTTTCGGAAGTCGCCGACAGCAGAATGGTCATTGAGGCTATTGTTGAAGATCTCGAGATCAAGCACTCGCTGCTGGCAGACCTCGAAGAACTGTGCGGCGAGGACGCCATTCTGGCCACTAACACCTCGTCGATCTCGGTGACCGCCCTTGGCGCCAAGCTCCGCCATCCCAAACGACTGGTCGGCATGCACTTCTTTAACCCGGCCCCTCTGATGGCGCTGGTGGAAGTCGTCAAAGGTCTGGCTACGGACAATGCTGTGGCGGAGATTGTCCACGCTACTGCGGCCAACTGGGGCAAGAAACCCGTATTTGCCACCTCAACGCCCGGCTTCATCGTTAACCGGGTAGCACGACCCTTTTATGCCGAAAGCCTTCGACTGCTCCAGGAAGGCGCTGCCGACCCGGCGACGCTGGACGCCATCATCCGGGAGTCAGGAAACTTCCGGATGGGCCCGTTTGAGTTAACCGACCTGATCGGCCATGACGTCAACTACGCGGTAACCAACTCAGTCTTCAAGGCCTACTACCAGGACGCCCGTTTTCTCCCCTCCCTTATCCAGAAGGAACTGGTGGAAGCCGGCCGCTTGGGCCGCAAGAGCGGACAGGGTTTCTACAGCTATACCGATGGAAGTGAACGCCCGGCACCAGACACCGAACCAGCTCGACAGAGTGACGACACAACACTGGTCGTTGAAGGCGACCTGGGGCCAGCCTCTGCGCTGATCAACCGCTTCCGCGACGCCGGCCTGGAAATCGTCGAGCGTGATGGCCCCGGGCAGATTCGATTCGGAGATGCGGTACTGGCACTCACTGACGGCCGGATGGCAACCGAGCGCGCCCAAGCGGAAGGCACTCCAGATCTGACGTTATTTGATCTGGCATTCGACTTTGGGAAAGCCACCAGATTGGCTGTTTGCTTCTCAGACCAGGCTTCCGAAAAGGCACGTCACGATGCCGTTGCCCTGCTTCAAAAGACGAATATCGCCGTAAGCGCTGTTAAGGACCGCCCCGGCCTGGTGGTCATGCGCACCGTAGCCACACTGGCGAACGAAGCCGCCGATGCGGAACTGCACGGCGTTGCGACCAAAGAAGACATCGACCTCGCCATGAAAGCAGGCCTGAACTACCCCGAAGGTCCGCTTAGCTGGAGCGATCGACTGGGCAATGGCCGGGTGCTCCAGACTCTTACCAATATTCAGAACAGCTATGGCGAGGACCGTTACCGGCCAGCACTGCTGCTCCGTAAAAACCATCACGCCGGGAAGGGATTTTACAAATGAACGAAAACACCCCACAAGAACTGGCCGAGAATTGCGCCAAAGCCATGTTTGCCCGTGACCGGGCGAGCCAGAAACTTGGCATGAAAATCGAATCTATTGCTCCAGGCCGGGCCGTTCTTAGCATGACGGTCACCGAAGACATGATCCAGGGGCATGGCTCCTGCCATGGCGGTTACCTGTTTACCCTGGCCGACTCCGCCTTTGCCTTTAGCTGCAACACCTACGACAAAGCAACCGTCGCCTCCGGATGCAGCATCGACTACATGTATGGCGCCAAGGCTGGCGACATACTGACTGCCACCGCTGAGGAGCAATCCCGTGGTGGCCGAACCGGCGTGTACGACATCACTTTAACCAATCAGGATGGCCGCACCGTTGCCCTCTTCCGGGGAAAATCCTACCAGGTCCGCGGCCCTGTCATTAATTCGGAGCCACAGTCATGACCACTAGTAATCTCTTGCAAGACGCCTACATCGTTGACGCCATACGCACCCCGATCGGCCGTTACGGTGGCGCCCTGGCACCCGTTCGGGCCGACGACCTCGGGGCCATCCCGATGAAAGCCCTGATGGAACGCAACCCGGGCGTGGACTGGTCGAAGATTGATGACGTTCTTTATGGCTGCGCTAACCAGGCGGGGGAAGACAACCGTGACGTTGCCCGGATGTCACTGCTGTTAGCCGGCATTCCCATCGACGTGCCCGGCAGCACCATTAACCGCCTCTGCGGATCAGGCATGGACGCAATCGGAAGCGCTGCACGGGCAATCCGCACCGGCGAAGCCAGCCTGATGCTCGCAGGCGGTGTCGAATCCATGTCCCGTGCGCCTTTTGTGATGGGCAAATCCGAAAGCCCTTTCAGTCGGAAAGCGGAAATTTTCGATACCACGATTGGCTGGCGCTTCGTCAATCCAGTACTGAAAAAACAGTACGGTATCGACTCCATGCCTGAAACCGCCGAGAACGTTGCAGAGCAGTTTGGTATTTCCCGGGAAGATCAGGATGCGTTCGCCGCGCGAAGCCAACAGCGGACAGCTGAAGCCCAGTCCGCCGGCCGACTCGCAAGCGAGATCACGCCGGTCAGCGTTCCACGCCGCAAGCAGGACCCGCTGGTGGTTGACACCGATGAACACCCCCGGGAAACCAGCGTAGAGAAGCTGGCATCACTGCCGACCCCTTTTCGCGAAAACGGTTCCGTGACAGCGGGCAACGCCTCTGGCGTCAACGATGGTGCGTGCGCACTCTTGCTCGCCAATGCCGATGCAATAAAGCAATACACCCTGACACCAAGGGCCAGGGTCGTCGCCATGGCAACAGTGGGGGTTGAGCCACGCATCATGGGCTTCGGCCCCGCTCCGGCGACACGAAAAGTACTGAAGACGGCCGGACTGGAACTGGCGGACATGGACGTCATTGAATTAAACGAGGCCTTTGCCGCTCAGGCACTTGCCGTCACTCGCGATCTCGGTTTGCCCGACGACGCTGAACACGTCAACCCGAATGGTGGGGCCATCGCCCTGGGACACCCCCTTGGAATGAGTGGCGCGCGCCTGGTCACGACCGCCGTGAACGAACTCGAACGCCGCCACAAGCAGGGGCTGAAGGCCCGTTATGCCCTTTGCACCATGTGCATCGGCGTTGGGCAGGGCATCGCTTTGATCATTGAGAGGGTGGAGAACGTTGCCTGAACGATCAGGTGCAGCGCCCGCTAAGTACAAACGTTAAGCACAATAAGCGCAGGACAAACCTATGAACCTACCATCACAAAAACTCGGCAACCTCGACCGAATGGAAACCGCCAGCATTGACGAGCTTCGCCACGAACAGCTCCAGCGCCTGCGCTGGAGCGTGGCCCATGCCTATACCAATGTCCCTTTCTATCGCAAAGCGTTTGATGAAATCGGCCTCAAGCCAATGGACATCAAATCGCTGGACGACCTGGCCAAAATTCCGTTCACCAACAAATCAGATCTTCGGGACAATTACCCATTTGGCATGTTCGCCACCCCAATGGATGAAGTCGTTCGGGTTCATGCCTCAAGCGGCACAACGGGAAAGCCCACTGTGGTCGGCTACACCCAGGGCGACATCGACACCTGGGCCGACATTGTTGCCCGCTGCATTCGGGCCGGTGGTGGTTCCCGCGGCGACAAAGTACACGTTGCCTACGGTTACGGCCTGTTCACGGGGGGCCTGGGCGCCCATTACGGTGCCGAACGCCTGGGCTGCACCGTCATTCCCATGTCCGGAGGCCAGACGGAGAAGCAGGTTCAGCTGATCACCGATTTTCAGCCTGACATCATCATGGTGACACCGTCCTACATACTCAACATCGCCGACGAAATGGAGCGGCAAGGCATCGACCCTCACAAGCTACGTTTGCGCCTGGGCATTTTCGGCGCAGAGCCCTGGACAAACGCCATGCGTACCGAAATTGAGGAGCGCCTGGGCATCCAGGCGCTGGATATTTACGGTTTGTCCGAAGTTATGGGGCCTGGCGTGGGTATGGAGTGCCTTGAAACCAAGGATGGCCCCACCATCTGGGAGGACCACTTCTATCCCGAGATCATCGACCCGGTGACCGGAGATGTTCTGCCGGACGGCGAGTATGGCGAACTTGTGTTTACGTCCCTGACCAAGGTGGCACTACCGATCATGCGCTACCGTACCCGTGATCTCACCCGCCTGCTGCCGGGGACTGCACGCCCGATGCGCCGTATCGACAAGATCACGGGCCGCAGCGATGACATGCTGATCATCCGTGGCGTAAATGTGTTCCCGAGCCAGATTGAAGAGCAGGTTCTGAAGTGCAGCGCATTAGCACCACACTATGAAATCGAGGTCTATAAAGAGGGCAACCTGGATTGCGTTGACATACGCACGGAATTGAAACCTGGCACGTCTGACAGTTCAGAGATTCGCGCTGCGGCCGCCAAAGAGCTGGCTCATCACATCAAGTCGTACATCGGCATCAGTACCCGTATCCACGTGGTTGAGGCAAACAGCATTGCGCGTTCCGAAGGCAAGGCCAAACGGGTTTTCGACCGTCGCAATCCGTAAGTTCCTTTCGCGCCAGAGCGTGACCGGGTCGTAGTCCGATCACGCTCTTCTCGGCCAACTGATTTCTTATATTTTTTATTTTTATTATTTCCGGTGATTTTAAAAATCACCTTGGTTTTAAATTTTTCCATTTATAACAGCCAATTAGATAAAATAATGCTTATCATAAAACAAAACATGACACACAAAGATGATTCTTGATTTTTATTCAGTGTCATATATTATGAGGGTAACGCTCTGAAACGACCGACGGGCCGCACGCGCCCGGAAGCAGCAGAACGATAAGCCCGATTCGGAGGTAAAATATGTACGCCCAGCTCGTTGAAACAGGCAGCAAGCGCCTTAAAACGAAAGAAGAGATGTCGCCCCAGGAGCGCGAATTTCAGGAAAAGGTCGACGCCGAGATCAAGATCGAAGCCAAGAACTGGATGCCTGAAGGCTATCGCAAAACCCTGGTTCGCCAAATCTCCCAGCACGCCCACTCTGAAGTCGTTGGTATGCTGCCGGAAGGCAACTGGGTCACCCGCGCGCCCACCCTTAAACGCAAGCTTCAACTGATGGCCAAGATCCAGGACGAGGCAGGGCATGGGCTGTACCTATACAGCGCCATGGAAACCCTCGGTGCTGATCGAGATGAAGAGATCGAAAAGCTGCACCAGGGGAAGGCCAAGTACTCCAGCATCTTTAACTACCCAACCCTGAACTGGGCTGATATGGGCGCCGTTGGCTGGCTGGTTGATGGCGCTGCCATCGTCAACCAGGTGGTGCTTCAGCGCACTTCCTACGGCCCCTACTCCCGCGCCATGGTTCGCATCTGTAAAGAAGAGAGCTTCCACCAGCGCCAGGGCTATCAGATTCTGTTGGACCTGATGCGTGAAGGTACAGACGAACAGAAGGCCATGGTGCAGGACGCAATCAACCGCCTGTGGTGGCCGTCCCTGATGATGTTCGGCCCGCACGACGATGAGTCCCCGAACTCACAGCAATCCCTGGCCTGGAAGATCAAGCGCAAGGGCAACGACGAACTTCGCCAGATGTTCATTGACCAGACCGTTCCCCAGCTCGAGTTCCTCGGGTGCACTGCGCCGGATCCGGACCTGAAGTGGAACGAAGAGACCGGTCATTACGATTTTGGCGAGATCAACTGGCAGGAATTCTACGACGTTCTCAAGGGCAACGGCCCATGCAACCGCGAGCGCATCAACACTCGCAAAAAAGCAATCGACGAGGGCCGATGGGTTCGCGAAGCGGCCGTCGCCTATGCCAAAAAACAAAAACAGCGCACTCAAGCCGCTTGATACCGGAGGAATACACATGTCTGAATGGCGCCTTTACGAAGTTTTTGTACGGTCCAAGCACGGCCTGAACCACAAGCACGTGGGCAGCGTTCATGCCTCTGACAACGAGATGGCTATGGAAAACGCCCGCGACCTCTACACACGCCGCAGCGAAGGCGTGAGCATCTGGGTTGTTCCCTCGGACACCATTACAGCCTCCGCATCCGACGAGAAAGAAGTACTTTTCGACCCGTCGGAAGACAAGATTTATCGGCACGCTTCTTTCTACGAGCTGCCCGATGAAGTCGGACACATGTAAGGAGCTGTTCCAATGACACAAGCAGAAGCATTACAGGAATACCTGTTACGCCTGGCAGATTCCGACATGATCCTGGGTCAGCGACTGTGCGAACTGTGTGGCAAGGCCCCGGCGCTGGAGGAAGAACTGGCGCTGATGAACGTTGCCCTTGACCTCGTTGGCCAGGCCCGCAACTGGTACGAATACGCCGCAGAGTTGATTGATGACGGTGGCGATGCCGACAAACTGGCGTTCCGCCGCGATGCCCATAATTACCGCAATCTGCTGCTGACTGAGCAGCCCAATGAGGATTACGCCGTCACCATGGGCCGTCAGTTCTTCTTTGATGCATGGCATTACTTGACGCTCAAGAGTTTGGTCGACTCCAGCGATGAACGCGTTGCCGGTATTGCTGCGAAGGCATTGAAGGAAGCCACCTATCACCTGCGCCGGTCTTCCGAGTGGATCAAGCGTCTGGGCGATGGTACCGAGGAAAGCCATCGCCGCATGCAGGACGCCGTGGATATCCTCTGGCGTTTTACGGGCGAACTGATTACCCCGGACGATACAGATCACATCATGGCCGAGGCGGGCATTGGCCCAGAGCCAGACCAGCTTGCCAGCAACTGGCGCGAAATGGTCAATGAAGTGCTCACCCAGGCAACGCTGACACCGGGTGCCGATGACGCCTGGATGTACATGGGCGGCAAACACGGCGAGCACACCGAGCACCTTGGATTTATTCTGGCAGAAATGCAGTTCCTGCAAAGGGCCTATCCCGATGCCACAACCTGGTAACTCAGACAGCCGGTCAGCCGTCGACATTCTGATTGCCAGCGATCGGGTGCCGGCAAACGCCCGTCCCGATCTGCTGACCGAGGATGACATCTGGGCACTTCTCGAAGCGGTAAAGGATCCTGAGGTGCCGGCGGTAAGCGTCGTAGAGCTCGGGATTGTCCGTGCCGTGAGATGGGATGGCAAAGAACTGTCCATTGATGTCACGCCTACCTATTCCGGCTGCCCAGCTACCGAGTTGATCGAAGAACTGATCATCGAAGCCATGCGCGCCGCAGGCTTCCGGGCCCCGAACATCAACCAGGTGCTGACCCCGGCCTGGACCACCGACTGGATCACAGCCGAAGGCAAAGAAAAGCTTCGGGCGTTCGGAATCGCTCCCCCCGAAGGCAGCTCCAGCAAACTGAGCCTGCTTGGAGAGCCGGACATCATTGCCTGCCCCCACTGTGGCAGCACGGATACGGAACAGGTCAGTGAGTTTGGATCAACCGCCTGCAAAGCCCTTTATCGCTGCACGGAATGCCTCGAGCCCTTCGACTATTTCAAATGCATCTAGAGCCGATACGATCATGAATAAATTTTACTCACTGACCCTCAAAGAGATCAGACCCGAAACAAGAAACGCCGTATCACTTGCTTTTGATCTGCCTAAGGATCTGGCAGACACGTTCAGCTACAAGCAGGGCCAGCACCTGATTGTCAGAACGCAGCTGGATGGAGAGGAAGTGCGCCGCTCCTATTCGATCTGCCGCAGTGTTAACGACCAAGAGCTTCGTATTGCGGTCAAACAGGTTCCGGGCGGCCGCTTCTCCACGTTTGCCAATGAACAGCTGAAACCCGGAGAAACGCTGGAAGTCATGCCCCCCCAAGGCCACTTCTCCATTGATCTGGACCCCGAGCGGGAAGGCAACTACCTGGCGGTAGCCGCTGGCAGCGGCATTACTCCGATCCTGTCGATCGTCAAGACGACACTGGAAACCGAGCCCAAAAGCGAGGTCACCCTGTTCTACGGCAACAAGGCCACGAGCAGCACCATGTTCAGGGACGAGCTACAGGATCTCAAGAATGAGTTCATGGCACGGCTGAACCTGGTTTACATCTTCACCCGAGAAGAGCAGGACATTGACCTGTACAACGGGCGAATTGACCATGACAAATGCGACGCGCTGTTTGATCACTGGATAAACGCCAAGGAGCTCACCGCAGCCTTCATTTGCGGCCCCCAGCTAATGACGGAAGACGTGCGGGACTCGCTGCTTCGCCACGGCATGGACAAAAGCAGGATTCACTTCGAGCTGTTCACGCCGGCCGGTGGTGCGCCCCAAGCCCGCAAGGACAGAGCCCCATCCCAGGTAGATCCGAAGTCGGTGAGCGAAGTCACCGTGATTGCCGATGGCCGCACCCTGACGTTCCCACTGGTTCGAGACACCAAAAGCATTCTGGATGCCGGTAACGAAGAAGGCGCGGACCTGCCCTACTCCTGCAAAGCCGGCGTTTGCTCCACTTGCCGCGCAAAGGTTTTAGAAGGCGAAGTGGAAATGGACCAGAACTTTGCTCTGGAAGACTACGAAGTGGAAGCCGGCTATGTGCTCTCCTGCCAGTGCTACCCGATCAGCGACAAGGTGATTCTGGATTACGACGAGATGTAGTTTCCAGAAGACCTACAAGCAAAACACGAGCAAGGCAAGTTCCACGCAAGCGGGGCTTGCCTTGGCAGTTCAGAAACGAACGGAGTTCCCCATGTCAGTCCTGAAAAGTTTCATTGCCGGCCAGTGGGTCGGTGACACGGCCGCCAAGGCCCTGCCCAGCGCCATCAACGGCCAGACCGTGGCGCACACCCACGACGATACCCTCGATTTCAAGAAAACCGTGGAATACGGCCGCACCGTTGGCGGCAAGAACCTGATGGCCATGGACTTCCAGGAGCGCGCTCTGGCACTCAAGGCCATGGCTCAATACCTTCAGGAACACAAAAAAGAACTCTACGCACTGTCAATGCACACCGGCTCGACCAAGGGTGACAACGGCATCGATATTGATGGCGGCTTCGGCACGCTGTTTTCCTACGCCAGCATGGGGCGGCGTGAGCTTCCTTCCGGCAACGTGGTGCACGAAGGCCCGATAACACCACTCGGCAAAAACAACCACTTTGCCGGCACTCACATCCTGGTGCCCCGGGGCGGCGTGGCCGTTCACATTGATGCCTACAACTTTCCGGTGTGGGGCATGCTGGAGAAATTCGCGCCTACGTTCCTGGCGGGCATGCCCTCCATCGTAAAACCGGCTACATCCACCTGCTACGTGACCGAACTGGCGGTTCGCCTGATGCAGGAATCCGGTGCCCTGCCGGAGGGCAGCCTGCAACTGATCATCGGCAGCACCGGCGACCTGTTCGAGCACCTCGAAGAACAGGATGTGGTCACCTTCACCGGATCCGCCGCCACTGCACGCAAGCTTCGAAACCACCCGAACATCATTAACCGCTCGATCCCGTTCAATGCGGAAGCCGACTCATTGAACAGCGCAATCCTCGCGCCAGACGTAACCCCCGAGCACGAAGAATTCGACATTTTTGTCAAGGAAGTGGGCCGCGAGATGACCGCCAAAGCCGGTCAGAAATGTACCGCGATCCGTCGCGTTCTGGTGCCCAGAAACCAGGCCGATGCGGTCTGCGACAAGCTGAAAGAGCGGCTGTCAAAAGTCACCGTTGGCGATCCTTCCGTGGAAGGCGTGCGGATGGGGGCACTGGCCTCCATTGACCAGATGGAAGATGTAAAAGCCAACATCCAGGAACTGCTCAAAACCAGTGAACTGGTGGTCGGCGGCGAGGGCAACTTCAAGCCCACCGGCGAGGGTACCGAGAACGGCGCCTTCATTGAGCCCCACCTGCTGCTGTGCCGAAACCCGGAAAACGGCTGCGGAGCCCATGATATTGAAGCGTTCGGTCCGGTCGCCACCGTGGTTCCTTATGACACCATTGAGGATGCTGTCGACCTGTGTTCGAAAGGCCGCGGATCCCTGGTCACCACTTTGACCACCCGCGATCCCGCTATTGCCGGCAAAGTCGCACCACTGCTTGCCGCCTTCCACGGCCGGCTACACCTGCTGGACGCAGAAGCGGCGAAAGAATCTACGGGCCACGGCTCTCCCCTGCCCATGCTCAAGCACGGCGGTCCTGGCCGCGCCGGCGGAGGTGAAGAACTGGGTGGCATTCGCGCGGTACACCACTATCTGCAGCGCACGGCAATCCAGGGCTCTCCCAGTATGCTGGCAGCGGTAACCCGTGAGTATGTGCGAGGGGCTGATGTTATCGAAACTGAGGTTCACCCGTTCCGCCGCCACTTTGAGGATCTCCAGATCAACGAGTCCTTGCTGACCCACCGCCGTACCGTTACCGAAGCAGACATCGTCAACTTCGGTTGCCTCTCCGGCGACCATTTCTACATGCACTTCGATGAGCTTGCAGCGCGGGAATCCCAGTTCGGAAAGCGCATTGCCCACGGCTACTTCGTACTGTCCGCCGCGGCAGGCCTGTTCGTGTCTCCGGGAGAAGGTCCGGTTCTGGCGAATTATGGCCTGGACACCCTGCGTTTTATCGAACCCGTAGCCCCTGGGGATACGATCAGGGCGCGGCTAACCTGCAAGCGCAAAATCGATCAGGGTCGGACATCGCCAGACGGACACCCTCAGGGTGTAGTGGTCTGGGATGTGCAGGTTCACAATCAGAACGACGAACTGGTTGCGAGCTACGATATTCTGACACTGGTTGCAAAAAAGCCCGAATAACCTCGGGCTCCCGGGCTTTTTCCCCAACCCTTCAGGCACCTGTCCGGGTTCTGCTTCAATCACCTCACACCAGACCATCCACCGGGATGGTCTCGGTGTTCTTGATCTCCCGCAATGCGAAGTTTGAATGCACCTGGGCAATGCCCTGCAAGGTAAAGATCTTGCTGTTCAGGAATCGATCGTAACTGGCCATGTCTCGTACCACGACCCGCAGGACAAAGTCGGCGCTCCCCGTTACGGCAAAGCACTGAAGCACCTCCGGGTAGCTGCTAACCTGCTGCTCGATCTCTGCCGTGCTGTCGAGGTTGTGCCTCTGCAATGAGAGATTTACCAGCACGCAAAGCCCCTGTCCGACGCGCTCAGGATCCAGCCTGGCACTGTATCCCAGGATCACGCCACTTTCCTCCAGAGTCCGAACCCGCCGCCAGCACGCGGCCGGCGACAACCCCACCTGTTCCGCCAACAACTGATTACTGATACGACCGTCCTGCTGGAGCACCGACAGGATTCTCTGGTCCAGCTTATCGAGATCAACCCGTTTCATTTAGTAACACCTTATTTTCGTGCAATATCCTTTCTAAGCATTGTGTCTAACAAAATAATCTTTCGCAAACCATCCAGACTGCTGCCTAATTCGCAAGCACCTTTTGCGAACTTCCCTCTAGAATTTTGGTCATAATATCGACAAAAAGGAGGACTCCATGTCCGCCGATTCCCCTCAGCTTGACCAGTACAAACTCGAAGACCGCTACTTGCGGAAGTCAGGTCGGGTTTTTCTGACAGGAACACAGGCCTTGGTCCGCATACCCCTGATGCAGGCAGCTCTGGATCGTAAACAGGGATTAAACACGGCGGGGTTGGTCAGTGGTTACCGCGGCTCCCCTCTCGGCGCGTATGACCAGGCGCTCTGGCAGGCCCAAACCCTGCTGGATGATAACCGCATCGATTTCGTCCCGGCTATTAACGAAGACTTGGCCGCTACCATCATGCTCGGCACCCAGCAGGTGGAAACCGACGATGACCGGCAGGTGGATGGTGTGTTTGGCCTCTGGTACGGCAAGGGCCCCGGAGTGGATCGCGCAGGCGATGCACTGAAACACGGCACCACCTACGGCTCGTCTCCCCATGGCGGTGTTCTGGTAGTCGCAGGTGATGACCATGGCTGCGTGTCATCCTCCATGCCCCACCAATCCGACGTGGCGTTCATGAGTTTTTTCATGCCCACCATCAACCCGGCTAACATCGCCGAGTATCTGGAATTCGGCCTATGGGGATACGCTTTGTCCCGTTACAGTGGCTGCTGGGTGGGGTTCAAGGCGATCTCCGAGACGGTGGAAAGCGCCGCCTCCGTCGACCTGCCACCCGAACCGGAGTTTGTAACCCCCGACGACTTCACGGCACCCGAGAGCGGTCTTCACTATCGTTGGCCGGACCTGCCTGGCCCGCAGCTGGAAACCCGGATCGAACACAAACTGGCGGCCGTGCAGGCTTTTGCACGAGCAAACCCGATTGACCGCTGCCTGTACAACAATCAACAAGCCCGTTTCGGCATTGTGACCACCGGCAAGGGCCACCTGGACCTGCTGGAAGCTCTCGATCTCCTCGGAATCGATGAAGACAAAGCCCGGGACCTGGGGCTGGATATCTATAAAATCGGCATGGTCTGGCCTCTGGAGCGCCGCGGCATTCTCAACTTCGTTCATGACAAGGAAGAAGTCCTGGTCATCGAAGAGAAGCGGGGCATCATCGAAAGCCAGATCAAAGAGTACATGTCCGAGCCGGATCGCCCCGGCGAGGTACTGATTACCGGCAAGCAGGATGAACTGGGGCGCCCGCTGATTCCCTACGTCGGTGAGCTGAGCCCGAAACTGGTTGCCGGCTTCCTTGCTGCCAGGCTTGGCCGGTTCTTCTCTGTCGACTTCAGTGAGCGCATGGCCGAGATCAGCGTCATGTCCAATGCTCAGGATCCGGGCGGTGTCAGGCGCCTACCCTATTTCTGTGCCGGCTGCCCTCACAACACGTCTACCAAAGTGCCCGAAGGCAGCAAGGCACTGGCGGGCATCGGTTGCCACTTCATGGCCTCCTGGATGGGCCGGAACACGGAATCGTTGATTCAGATGGGTGGTGAAGGGGTCAACTGGATCGGCAAGAGCCGTTACACCGGCAACCCTCATGTGTTTCAGAACCTTGGCGAGGGCACTTACTTCCATTCGGGCTCCATGGCTATCCGCCAGGCAGTAGCAGCCGGAATCAATATTACCTACAAAATCCTGTTCAATGACGCTGTCGCCATGACTGGCGGCCAGCCGGTGGATGGCCAGATCACCGTTCCCATGATTGCCCAGCAGGTAGCCTCCGAAGGCGTTCGCCGGGTCGTGGTGCTCAGCGATGAACCCGAGAAGTACAAAGGGCATGAGAACCAGTTTCCGAACGACGTCACTTTCCACGACCGCTCCGAACTGGATGTGGTTCAACGGGAATTGAGGGATATTCCAGGCTGTACCGTGCTGATCTACGATCAGACCTGTGCCGCCGAAAAGCGCCGGCGTCGCAAGCGCAAGCAGTTCCCGGACCCGGCAAAGCGGGCGTTTATCAACCACCACGTTTGTGAGGGGTGTGGCGATTGCTCGGTGCAGTCCAACTGCCTGTCGGTTGTGCCACGTAAAACCGAACTGGGCCGAAAGCGCAAGATTGACCAGTCCTCCTGCAACAAGGACTTCTCATGCGTCAATGGCTTTTGCCCCAGCTTTGTCACCATTGAAGGCGGGCAACTGCGCAAGTCCCGAGGCATGGACACCGGCCTGGTGCTAACCACCAAGCTGGCAGCTACCCCAAAGCCAAACCTGCCGGAAATGACCGGCTCTTACGATCTTCTCGTTGGCGGTGTTGGTGGTACAGGTGTCGTTACCGTGGGCCAACTGATCACCATGGCTGCACACCTGGAATCCCGGGGCGCCTCGGTACTGGATTTCATGGGTTTTGCCCAGAAAGGCGGGACGGTACTGAGTTACGTGCGCCTGGCGCCATCCCCTGACAAGCTGAATCAGGTTCGGATCAGCAATGGTCAGGCCGATGCGGTTATTGCCTGCGATCTGGTGGTGGCTTCCTCCCAGAAGGCCCTCAGTGTACTGAGGCCGAACCACACCCGGATTGTCGCCAACGAAGCGGAACTGCCCACCGCCGACTATGTGCTCTTCCGCGATGCCGACATGAAGGCCGACAAGCGGCTCGGCCTGCTCCGGGATGCCGTTGGCGAGGACCACTTTGGTCAGCTTGATGCCAATGGTATCGCCGACAAGCTGTTCGGGGACACCGTATTTTCCAACGTCATGATGCTTGGTTTTGCCTGGCAGAAAGGGTTGCTGCCCTTGTCTGAAGCGGCCCTGATGAAGGCCATCGAACTCAACGGTGTTGCCGTTGATCGCAACAAGGAAGCCTTCGGCTGGGGCCGTGTGGCGGCTGTTGATCTGAGCGCGGTAACGGACCTGCTGGACACCGGCGGCGCGAACGTTGTGGATGCCAAGTCCGAGCCGACCCTTGATGAGCTGATCGAGACCCGTCACGGGCACTTGGTTAACTATCAGAACCGGCGCTGGGCCGATCAGTACCGGGCCGGTGTTGCCGAAGTCCGGAAAGCCGAGGAAGCCCTGGGTCAGACAAACCTGCTCCTGACCCGTGCCGTGGCACAGCAACTGTATCGAGTTATGGCCTATAAGGACGAGTACGAAGTGGCCCGGCTGTTTGCGGAAACGGACTTCATGAAAGAAGTGCAGGAAACTTTTGAAGGTGACTTCAAGGTCCACTTCCACCTGGCACCGCCCCTGCTCGGCAAAGAAACCGATGCCCAGGGACGCCCAAAAAAGCGCCGGTTCGGCCCCTGGATGTTCCGGGCCTTCCGGCTGTTGGCAAAATTCCGCGGCCTGCGCGGAACCGCGGTGGACCCGTTCAGTTACTCTGCAGACCGGAAACTGGATCGCGCCATGCTGAAAGACTATCAACGCCTGATCACCCGGATTGGGCAGGAATTGGACGCAAGCAACTACGAAACCTTCCTGCAGCTGGCAGAACTGCCAGCCGACGTTCGAGGCTACGGGCCTGTACGCGAACAGGCGGCAGACGCCATCCGCGAAAAACAGACCCAACTGGTCAAGGCGCTCGACACCGGCCGCCCAACCCTCATCCGCACCCAGCAGGCCGATAAGGAGGCGAATCATGTTTGAAGCCCTGAATCCCCTGCCACAAGACCCGATCCTGCAACTGATGCTGCAATTCCGGGAAGACACCCGGCCGGATAAGGTGGACCTGGGTATTGGCGTTTACAAGGATGACGCCGGCAACACGCCCATCATGGCCGCCGTGACCGAAGCCGAACGGCGCCTGCTGGAGGGAGAGACCACCAAGAGCTATGTCGGGCCCGCAGGCTCTGCTGGCTTCAACAACGCCATGGCAGCGCTGATCCTGGGGGACAACAGTCCGCTGATCAGAGATGGCCGAACCTCCGTTGTCCAGACCCCAGGCGGCTGTGGTGCCCTACGCATGGCGGCAGAGTTTCTACGCCTGTGTAAAACGGACATCACCGTATGGGTGAGCACTCCAACTTGGGCTAATCACCTACCACTCCTGGGGGGAGCGGGCCTGACCATCCGCGAATATTCGTACCTCAATCCGAACACCCTGGAGGTAGACTTCGCCGGCATGCAGGAAACCCTTGAAACCGCCAATGCGGGTGATGTGGTGCTACTTCATGGTTGCTGCCATAACCCGTCAGGCGCAGATCTGAGCCTGGAGCAATGGAAAGAAGTCACCAGCCTGATTCAGCGCAAGGGCCTGCTGCCATTCGTGGACATGGCCTATCAGGGTCTTGGTGAAGGCCTCGAGGCTGATGCGGCAGGTGTGAGGCATTTGGCAGGTGCCGTGCCGGAAATGATCATTGCTGCGTCCTGCTCCAAGAACTTTGGGCTTTATCGCGAGCGCACGGGAGCCCTGGCACTGATCTCTGGTACGGCATCCGTCAACTCGGCGGCAACGAGTCAGTTGCTTGGCATCATCCGCTCCCACTACTCCATGCCACCGGCCCATGGCGCGGCCATCGTGGAAACCATTCTGGAAGATGAGAAATTGCGAGCCCAATGGCAGGACGAACTGAATGGCATGTGCGAGCGCATACTGCACCTGCGCCATGCCTTTGCCGACACATTAGCCCCGGTGGGAGACTTCCGTTTCATTGCCCGTCAACGAGGTATGTTTTCGTTCCTAGGGATCAGTCCGGAGCAGGTTGCCCGGCTACGGACGGAGCATGGTATCTATCTGCTCGACAGCAGCCGCGTCAATGTAGCAGGGCTTAACGATCGAGTCCTGCCAAGGGTGGCAGACGCAATGAACGACATCCTCGAATAAGCCGCCGTCCCGCCTCTCAATCAGACCAGCAACGTTCATCCGACAAAAACAACTAGCCGGAGACCACAATGAATCAAAGTACCCAATCACACCAGCAGGCCGACAACCTCTGGTCTTCAAGGATGGCCTTCATCCTGGCAGCTGCCGGTTCGGCCGTTGGCCTCGGAAACATCTGGAAGTTTCCCTACATTACCGGAGAGAACGGCGGTGGCGCGTTCGTTCTTGTCTACCTAGCCTGCATTTTCCTGATTGGAATACCGGTATTGATCGCTGAAACCATGATCGGCCGCCGGGGTGGTCAAAGCCCTGTAGCCACCATGCGTACCCTGACCCAATCCGAGGGAGCGTCCCGGGGCTGGAGAGTGATCGGCTGGAACGGCGTGATTGCCTCATTCCTGGTGCTGTCGTTCTATGCCGTCATTGGTGGATGGGCTCTGGTTTACATTGGTAAGGCCGCTTCCGGACTGTTTACCGGTGCAGACGCCGAAACCATAGGTGGTCAGTTCGGCGGACTACTCGCAAATCCCTGGGAGCTGTTGTTGTGGCACTCGGTATTCATGGCCATTGTCGTGGTTATCGTTGGCCGCGGTATTCGCTCAGGGCTAGAGAAGGCCGTAAACATGCTGATGCCGCTGCTGTTCCTGCTATTGGTTGTCATGGTGATCTATGCCATGAACAGTGGCAGCTTCGGCCGGGCAGTGAGTTTCATGTTCTCTCCCGATTTCAGCAAGCTGAGCACGGCCGGTGTTCTTACCGCTCTGGGCCATGCTGCTTTTACTCTCAGTATCGGGATCGGCGTGCTTATGGCCTACGGCTCCTACCTGCCAAAGGACGTCAATATTGCCAGAACGGCAATGACCATTGCCGTTCTTGATACCAGTGTGGCGCTGCTTGCCGGACTCGCCATCTTTCCCCTGGTGTTTGCCAACGGTCTCGAACCCGGAACTGGCCCCGGCCTGATCTTCGTGACCCTGCCACTGGCGTTCGGTCAGATGAGCGGCGGTGCTCTCTTTGGCACCCTCTTCTTCGCCCTTCTGCTGGTGGCCGCCATTACTTCTGCTATCTCCATGCTGGAGCCGGTAGTGGAGTGGCTGGAAGAACACAAAGGGGTCAGCCGGGCAAAGAGTGCACTTGGTGGCGGGCTGGCGATCTGGTTTATCGGAATCGGTACGGTGCTGTCGTTCAACGTATGGGAAGATTTACATCCATTGGGCTTCATCACGTTGTTTGAGGGCAAAACGGTGTTTGACCTGCTCGACTTCCTTGTCTCCAATCTGATGATGCCCCTGGGCGGACTCACGATTGCACTGTTCGCAGGTTGGGCCATGAAGCGGCAAGGACTGGCAGCGGATATCGGCCTGCAAGGCGGAGCCTACAGGGCCTTTATGCTGGTGCTCCGGTATCTGACGCCCGCTGGCATCACGGTGGTGTTCCTTTACAATCTCATCTGACGACCCCACAAAAGGTTCACAGAGGGTGAAGCACCAAAGCCCCGCCTCCGTGCGGGGCTTTTTCGCGGCCGTTTTCACAGAGCCGGGAAAACATTACATGCCCAGGTACGCCTCACGCACCTTCTCGTTGCTGAGCAGTTCCTGGCCGGTTCCCTCAATCACCACCTTTCCGGTCTCCAATACATAGCCACGGTCGGCCAGTGCCAATGCCTGAGACGCATTTTGTTCAACCAGGAAAATGGTAATGCCCTCCTCCTTGAGCTCTTTAACGATGTTGAATATCTCTTCGATGATCAACGGTGCAAGGCCCATGCTGGGCTCGTCGAGAAGCAGCAGTCTTGGCTTGGCCATCAGTGCCCGCCCCATGGCAAGCATCTGTTGTTGGCCACCGGAAAGCTCACCAGCCAGGTTATGGCGTTTCTGGCGAAGGATGGGGAACTTGGTGTACATGCGCTCCAGGTCGTCCATTACCTCGGGGGTTTTTCCACGGGTATAGGCTCCCAGAAGAAGGTTGTCATGGACACTGAGGTCCTTGAAAACCTGCCGGCCCTCAGGCACCTGCACGATGCCATCAGCCACCCGCTGGTCCGCTGCGATCTTTGCGAGGTCCTTGCCTTCAAAGGAAACCGAGCCCCGATCAGTAGGCTGCAGCCCGGAGATAGTCATCAGGAGGGTTGATTTGCCGGCACCATTGGCACCGACAAGCGATACGATCTCACCACTATTGATGTGGATATCCACATCATGCAGCACTTCGATCTGGCCATAAGATGTTACCAGCCCTCGGATAGACAGCATCTCCTGACTGGCCTGCTCACTGCTTGGCTGGGCAGGCGCCATTTCAGTGTGTTGCTCGCTCATGTGAAATGTCTCCTTGCTCAGCCACCCAGGTAGGCGGCAATAACGTCCGGGTTCTGACGGACTTCTTCGGGGGCACCCTCGGCCAGAACGCGACCATAGTTCAGCACCAGCAACCGGTCGGATATCCCCATCACCAGTTTCATATCGTGCTCAACCAACATCACGGTTATGCCCTGGTCCGCAATTTTCCGGATCAACGCCTCCAGCGCCGAGGTTTCCGTGGCATTCAGGCCCGCCGCCGGCTCATCCAGAAGAATCACCTTTGGTTCGGCTGCCAGGGCCCGTGCAATTTCGAGCCGCTTGAGCGCGCCGTAGGACATGGCGGAGGCTTCCGTATCCAGGTAATCACCGCAGCCAACGTATTCCATAAGATCAGCGGCGCGTTTACGAGCAGCAGTCTCGTTGTTACGCAGAGACGGCAACCGGAACAACGTGGTAAACAGGCTGTTCCTGAGCTGAAGATGCCGGCCCAGCATCACGTTCTCGATGGCGGTCATATTCATGCAGATCTGCATCTGCTGAAAGGTCCGGCACATGCCCCGCTCCGCAAGCTGGTTCGGCTCGAGCTTCGCGGTACTTTCACCGTTGAGCAGGATCTCACCTCTTGTGGGGGTGTAGAGGCCGGTGATCAGGTTGAACAGCGTGGTCTTACCGGCGCCGTTCGGACCAATGACAGAATAGACCTGTCCGGCCTCTACGGCGAAACTGACCCCTTCAACTGCATGCACACCACCAAAGGCCTTATCCAACCCTTTCACTTCAACCAGAGCTGTCATGCCTCACCTCCCGCTTTTTTGCGCATTCTTTTGGAAACAGCAGCGGTCAGGGTCGGAAGTAGCCCTTTGGGCATAAATATCATAGTCAGCATCAGGATCAGGCCGAACATGACGGTTTCGAGCTCCTGGAAGTCCGCCAGAACCTGGGGCAACAGTTTCAAAACCACGGCGCCCAGAATCACGCCGAATGTGGAGCCCATACCGCCAAGGACAACCATGGTGATAAAGAGAATAGAGAATTCGAAGCTGGCTACGGCCGGAGTGATAAAGCCCTGGAAGTGAGCGTAAAGCCCTCCCATCACACTTGCATAGATGGCGGAAATTACAAACACAAGGCTTTTGTACTTTGCCGTATCGACTCCCACTACGCTGGCAGCCACTTCCGAGCCGTGCACGGAGCGCAAGGCTCTTCCGATAGGCGATTCAATGAGATTCAGGGCAAACCAGACTGCCACCAGAAGAACCACGCTGGCCAGGATATACCATGCCTGAACGCCAGAAATCTCGATACCAAACAATGAATATCGACCAAACGTACTTAGCTCCCAGCCGAACAGATCCAGAGCAGGAACCGGCATTCCGTCCGGGCCGCCGGTAATGGCACGTTCGTTGTTCAGAATGATGGCAATAATGAAGCCCACTGCGAGGGTTGCCATAGACAGGTAATGCCCTTTCAGGCGCAGAATCGGGCGCCCGACCAGCCAGGCAATAGTGCCGACTACGATGGCCCCTACCACCAGCGCGGGCAATGAAGACCAGCCGTAAGTCCCGGTTGCAATGCCCGTGAAGTAAGCACCGAGGCCAAAAAACCCGGCATGACCGAGACTGATCTGGCCGGCAAAGCCCACCAACAGGTTCAGACCGACAACCGTAGCGGCGATAATGGCCATCTGGATGGCCAGTTCATAGTGAAACGGGTTGCCCAGAAAAGCCGGAAGAATACTCAGAATTAGTGCGAGGATCACCAGACCCCGCAGGCGCGACTGCATAAACCGGTTCAACATCAGACGCGCTCCACTACCTGTCTCTTATACACATCTCCGAGCCCACGAGACTAAGGCGAATCTCG